>Ga0111539_10000059_pt1 | contig 113645 bp, 110 predicted proteins | sample RhiMethybrSRZTD1_FD_79667 | JGI IMG/M metagenome (GOLD analysis project Ga0111539, IMG submission 79667) | Populus rhizosphere microbial communities from Tennessee, USA - Rhizosphere MetaG P. TD hybrid SRZTD1 (version 2) (version 2) | ecosystem: Host-associated > Plants > Roots > Rhizosphere...
CATTTCATTGCCCGGCTTGAATATCACGCCCGCCCTATCGCCGGACGGCAGTTCCTTGGCATTTGCCACGAGCCAGGACGGCAACTCCGAGGTCTACAAGATGGACACCAACACCAAGGCGTTCCAGCGGCTGACCTTTCATGCGGCGGGCGACCTTTCTCCCGCTTGGTCGCCGACCGGACGTGAACTGGCATTTACCTCAGATCGCGGTGGAGGGCCCCAACTTTTCGTGATGAGTGCCGATGGTTCGAACGTCCGCCGTCTCACTTATGAGGGCGATTATAATGCGGCGCCGGCCTGGTCGCCGCGCGGGAACTGGATCGCGCATGTCTGCCGCACGGAAGAGCGCCAGTACAAATTGTGTCTCGTGAGTCCAGACGGGCAAAAACACATTCGCCTTACCTCCGGCCCCGGCGTCGACGATTCGCCATCCTGGTCCCCCGACGGACGTCATCTGGTGTTCAGCTCGACGAGAGAAGGCAAGAGCCATATCTACATGATCGATAGTGATGGAGCGAATTTGGAACGGCTAACGTCCGGAGGAACTTCTAATACGTCGCCGGCGTGGTCCCCGATGTAGATGAACGGCAATGAATAAACAATCTGAACATCACCTCAACAAGGAGCGTCGTATGCGAAAAGTAGATCTTACCCCCTGTATCGCCGTGCTCGTGGGAGGACTGTTTTTAGTCGGAGCGGGGTGCGGAAAATCCATTCAGGCGAACTCAGGGGCCAAGTCCTTCGAGCCGGGCGCCAAGCGAGAGGCGACTTCGGTACCGAAGACCACGGCCTCAACCGGAAGCGGGCCCGGTAGCAGCAGCACTCCTAGCAGCAAGCCGCCGACAGCGGCTTCTTCACCGCGGGAGCCGCTTAACTCGGAACCGGAGACCCCGATTCCGTCGTTGTCCACGCTCGATTCGGGACCCGGTCCGTTCAATGCGAAAAAATCCGATGAGCAGCGCGTGCCAGGCGATCTGCTCGTCGCCAAGACCGAGCCGTCGGATATGAGCCGGCGCCAGGTCGAAGAGATTCAACGCGAGCAAGTTGCGACGGCCGCCTCGGGCCTGGAGGATGTCTATTTCGGATTCGATAGCTGGCAGATCAGCAATGAAGGCAAGCAGACGTTAATGGTCGATGCCGAGTGGATCAAGGCGAATCCCTCACAAAAGGTGACGATCGAAGGTCATTGCGATGAACGAGGCACCTTGGCCTACAATCTCGTGTTAGGTGAGAAGCGAGCGAAGGCCGTGCAGACATATTTGACGGAGCTGGGCATCAATGCGAACCGTCTGACCGTCGTCTCATATGGTAAAGAGCGGCCCTTCTGCAAGGATCGTGAGGAGAGTTGCTATCAGCAGAATCGGCGCGGGCATATCGCCATTCGCGTTCAATAGGGTTGTAGTTCGCTGGATTCAGGAGGAGTGAGTGACATGAGAAACCTTCTCCCAGATCGGTGTGTCTTTTCTGGAGGTGCAGCAGCTTTCGGCTTACTGTCCCTGCTGTTATCGGGCTGTATAGCCCAACAGGCCGAGCTGAAAGACGTGGAGCGAAATCTCGGGACAAAAATTTCGAAGCTCGATCAACGCGACAAAGAATTGCAGCAAACCGTCAAGCAGGCGAAGATCGATGTCGATAAGTTGGTCAGCGAGACCCGCGCGCGCTTGAGCCAGGAAATCACCGCCTTGCGCGAAGAGGAATTGCCGCAGCTCCGTGGAAGCCTCGATAAGGATGCGCATCAGGTCTCGACGTTGCGCAACCGCCTCGATGACTTCGAGCATCAACTCGCCAAGCGGTCCGCGGCCCTCGAAAAAACGCAAACCGATCAAGCGGCGGCGGCGAAGGCGGATCGGGACCGGCTCCACGAGGATGTCTCAAAGTTGGGCGGTCGTATCGATTCGATGAACGGCACCGTGACGACCGTCACCAAAAAGTTGGGAGAAAAACTCGACGAGCAGGATAAGGGCATGACGGCCCACGATGCGAAAGTCCAGCAGTTGGAGTCCCAGAATCGGTCGCTGACCGAGCAGATGACTCTTTATAAACAGGCCTTGGCCGATTATAAAAAAGCGCTGACCTCGTTGGGCGAAAAGCTCGTGCAGGAAGAGCAACGGACGATGGAGCTGTCGAACAAAATCAGCGGACGCGCCGATCAGTTAGCGTCCAAAGTGGATACGGATACAAGGGCGACGACCACGTATCTCAACGACGTCAACAAGAATGTAGGGTTGATCGCCAAAGCCGTCGAGAATATGAATGCGCAACTGGTTCCGCGTGTGGAAGATCAGGACCGCCGGTTGGACGAGCTCACCAAAATGATTCATGGCATGGATGCGCAGGTCAACGCTGTGAATCAGTCCGCGGCTCAATTGCGAGCGTCTCGTGAACAAGGCACGACAAAAGTCGCAGACGAGTCCACTTCGCAGGCGTCCGCAGCGACCCCACCATCGACGCATGAGCAGGTGGCGCCCGTCGTCGCATCGGTGTCGCGCGACTCAACGGCTCACACCGGACAAGCCAGAGAGCTCTACGATCGCTATATCACGACCTTCAAGCAGGGGAATCTGGATGGAGCATTGCAAGGCTTTTCCCAATTTCTCACGGAGTATCCGACATCGGATCTTGCGGCCAATGCCCAGTACTGGCTCGGTGAATGTTATTACGGCAAGAAAGATTATGCCCGCGCGATCGATGCCTTCGATCGGGTAAAGGTCGGCTATCCCAGCAGTGAAAAGGTTCCGGCCGCGCTCCTCAAAAAGGGATTTGCCTATCTGGCCCTAAAGGACAGAAATCGCGCCTCGTCGGTATGGCGGCAGGTCGTCGATGGCTACCCCAATAGCCCCGAAGCAGGAAGAGCGTTGGAGAAGCTGGCGCAACTCAAGCAGATACGGTGAAGGGAAGAGGCATGGAAAATTTTTCAATGAATCACCGAACGAATTGGGCACGCGCATGCACTGTCATGGGCGGAGGGTGCGCGCTCCTCGGGGTGCTCCTGGCCGGTTGCGCGAACCATGCGGACTTTATTGAACTGCGTGAAGAGGTGGGATTGCTTACGAAGGCGCAGGAGCAAGCGCAGAAGCGAAATGAGACGCTGCAGCGGCGTCTGCAAGCTCTGGAGACAGGGCGTCCTCCGCTGAGCGAAGATCCGGCGTCAAAAGGCCACGATACGGCTCAACAGCGCGTGCAAGAATTGACGGTGCGTTTGGGTGACCTGGAAAGTCGGCTGTCGCGACTGGAAGATAGCAAATCGGCCGTCGCCGCGAAACAAGAGGAGCCCCCTCGTTCATCGACATCCTCCCGTCAGTCGGAAGCGTCGGAGACGAGCGCAACCACGGCCTCCTTGCCGGGAACACCCGGGATTTCTCCGACGTCCGCTTTCAACCTCGCCTATAACGATTATTTAAACGGCCGTTACGATCTGGCGGTAACCGGTTTCCAGCGCTTCTTAAAAGATTTTCCTTCGACCTCGTTGGCGCCCAACGCATACTATTGGATGGGCGAATCCTACTTCAGCCAAAAAGATTATCCGCACGCCAATCAAGCCTTTCAGAAGGTGGTGAACGATCACCCGCGCAGCGAAAAGGTGCCGCCTGCGCTTTTTAAGATGGGCGTGGTGACGGCGGAAGCGGGTGACCTTCCGAAAGCCCGTGGCTACCTTAGGCGTGTCATTGAAGAGTACTCGACTTCGGATGAAGCGAAACTAGCCAAGAACAAACTCGCCGAAATTCGATGAAGCAGTATCGCCGCACTCGGGCTCACTGCATATCACTATATCCCTGCCGGATTGTCTCTTTGCCGGTCTCCCACACGGGTCATCCTTCCGCGATGTGCGATCGATGAACGTTGATGTCCATCTAGGAAAAATCCATGTCCTGCCGGGTGAGATCGTCAGTCGCATTGCGGCGGGCGAGGTCATCGAGCGGCCGGCCGCCGTCGTGAAAGAATTGGTCGACAATAGCCTGGATGCCGGCAGTACCCGAATTGCCATCGAGATCATGGACGGCGGGCGCAGGCTGATTAAGGTCACGGATGACGGTGACGGCATCAGCGCCGCCGACGTTCCGCTAGCTTTTCAACGCCATGCGACGAGCAAATTGCGCCATGATGCTGAATTGTTTTCGATCGAGACATTAGGATTTCGAGGTGAAGCGCTTCCGAGCATTGCCTCCGTCTCGAAAGTACGCCTGTTGACGGCATGCCGTGACGAATCGGTGGGCACCTTGTTGGTGATGGACGGCACGACCAAACTGCAAGAGGCGGCCTCGCCTCAGGGTACGGACATCGAGATCGGCGACTTGTTCTTCAATACGCCGGCGCGCAAGAAATTTTTAAAGACGACCGGGACGGAGTTCTCTCATATTTGTCAAGTCGTGCAACAGGCCGCCTTGGCCTGGCCGAGTGTCCATTTCCGTCTGACCCATAATAGCGTGCAGGTCTGCGAATATCCCCGCGCGGAAACGGCGCGCGATCGCATCCTTCAGGTCTATGGCACCTCGCTGGTCGATCAGATGGTCATGGTGCAGGGCGAGTTGTCTGGATTGCGCGTGCATGGCATGGCGGTCACCGCGACCGCTGCGCGTGCGAGCCGCTCGCCGCAAGAACTATTCGTCAACCGACGCCCGATAAAAAATGCGACGATCTCTCATGCCATCTATGATGGCTATGGTGTCTCCTTGGCGAAAGGGCATCACCCGCTGTTTGTCCTCTTCGTAGAAGTCGACCCGGCCCGGGTGGACGTGAACGTCCATCCCACGAAACGCGAAGTGCGGTTTGCCGACCCAGACCATGTTCATCGCACCGTCCAACGGGCGATTCGCTTCGCCGTCGGTTCTGCTGCAATTGAAGGAGCTTTCGCAGGGATCTCTTCATCCCAGATGGGTGGCTCACTGAACACGGAAAGTGGAACGGTTGATCTTCGGGGAAACAGCGAAGGGCCGTTATTTCTTTCGTCGTTGCGGTCCCCTGAATTTCAGGGCGTCTCGGCCGATGCGCCGGCGGATCTCTCAGGACAGTCTATTCGAGAACCTTCCTCTTCTTATCAGGTGCAGTCACAGGTGCAATCATTGGGGGACGTGATTCCCTTGGGGCAAATTGACCAGACGTTTTTAGTGGCGCAGGTGGGGTCCGAGTTACATGTAATCGATCAACATACGGCGCACGAACGAGTCCTGTTCGAACGCCTGCTGAAAGCTGCGTCTCGACAGACCGCTGTGCAGCAGCCTCTCTTGATTCCTGAGCCCGTCACAGTGCCGCTTCACCAGGCGGTGCACCTAGAGCAACACTTGGCCGAGCTGTCTATGCTGGGTCTCGATCTTGAGCCGTTTGGAACAGGGACGTTCCTGGTGCGCGCGGTCCCGGCCTTGCTGGGTCGGATAGATGGCTCGGCACTGGTGCAGGGCCTGTTGGAAGATGTGACCGACTGGAGTACCCCCACATCGTTCGAACAACGCATGCGTCCCATCTTAGCCACCATGGCCTGTCACACAGCCGTGCGAGCAGGGCGGCCCATGGCACTTCCCGAGATCAAAACGCTTATCGAAGATTGGGTGGCGGAAGGGTTGCCGGCGACCTGCCCTCACGGCCGTCGAGTCGCATTGCGATTACCGGCGGAGGAATTGCAAAAGATCTTTGGCCGATAAATGACGATAACTGGTAACCATCATCAGAAGCCGCTGGTCGTCCTCATCGGGCCGACGGCCGTCGGAAAGAGTCGCATCGCCATTCCATTGGCGCAGGCGCTCAAAACCGAGATTCTGACCGCCGATTCGCGGCAAGTGTATCGGGGAATGGATATCGGGATGGACAAGCCGCGTCTGGACGAGCGTGGCGGAATCCTGCATCGGCTCATTGATCTCGTCGAACCGGACCAGCCGTTTAATGTCGGTGAGTTTCGCCGCCTGGCTCTCAATGAGATTGCCAGATTGCACCAGAACGGCCGGGTACCACTGATGGTCGGGGGCACCGGGCTCTACGTACGAGCGATCGTCCGCGGTTTATGGGAAGGACCACCGGCTGATTGGGATTATCGGCATCGTCTTGCGGCAGTGGCCGAGAGAGATGGGACGGAGCCGCTCTATCGCGAATTGGCGCAGATCGACCCGGAGTTGGCCGCACGGCTTCATCCACGCGACGTCATAAAAATTATTCGGGGCCTGGAAACGTATCACGTGACGGGTCATCGATTGTCGGAGCTGCATCGAGAACACGGATTTGCCGAACATCCGTTCTCATCACTCCTCATCGGCCTAACCCGGGACCGGCAGGCCCTGTATCGACGCGTCGAGGCCAGGGTGGATGCGCAACTAGCAGCAGGACTCGTAGAGGAAACACGCCGATTGCTGGCCCAGGGATATGGCCGTCACTTGGGCTCCATGAAGGGATTGGGATACCGCCAGATGTCCGGCTATCTAGCCGGTGAGTACTCTTATGAAGAGGCCGTGCGGCTGCTTAAACGAGATACACGCCACTTTGCCAAACGCCAGTACACATGGTTCCGAAAGGAGCCCGGCATCGTCTGGGTGGAAATGGAAGAAGACGAATCGGTTGATTCGACCGTCTCAAAACTGCTTAGCATGGTGCAGGATTTTTTGTCACAAGGGATCGATCGTGACGGCTCGCAAGTGCAATCGGCCGCACTCATGGCAGGGTCATAGGAGATAGAGTGGCGCGCAAATCGGAGACAGTGACGGCAGAGATCGGCATTATTGGAGGCAGCGGCCTCTATGAGATGGAAGGACTCCAACAGGTTCGGGAGAAGCGGATCACCACTCCCTTCGGCCGTCCCTCGGACGCGCTTCTGCTCGGCACCCTCGACGGTGTGCGCATCGCGTTTTTAGCGCGGCACGGCCGCGGGCATCGACTCAGCCCGAGTGAGATCAATTATCGGGCAAACATCTATGCGTTGAAATCCGTCGGTGTCAGCCGAATCATTTCAGTCAGCGCCGTTGGTAGCATGAAAGAAATCGTCAAGCCAGGGCATTTGCTCCTGCCCGATCAATTTATCGATCTGACCAAACAGCGCGCCTCGACCTTTTTTCAGGATGGTATCGTCGCGCACGTGGCGATGGGCGATCCGGTCTGTCCGACCGTCTTTCGCGCGCTCGCCCGCTCCTCGCGCGCCATCGGCGCCACGGTGCACGAAGGCGGCACGTACGTGTGCATGGAAGGGCCACAGTTTTCGACGCGCGGAGAATCGCTGCTCTATCGACAATGGGGCGTCGATGTGATCGGTATGACCAATATGCCCGAAGCCAAATTGGCCCGCGAAGCGGAACTCTGTTACGCCACGCTCGCTCTAGCCACTGACTATGATTGCTGGCATGAAAGCGAAGATTCGGTGAGCGTGGAAATGATTCTCGCCACCTTGCACAAGAATGTCGAACTAGCGAAGCGGGTAATTCGAGGGGTGCTTCCCATTGTGCGTGATGTGCGGGAGTGTCAGTGCGCCGATGCGTTGAAATATGCGATCGTCACCTCTCCACACATCATTCCTCGATCGACGCGTCAAAAACTCGATCTACTCATCGGCCGTCATATGCCGTCAACCAAGGGAGACCGCTGAGATGGGGAAACTACTAGTCGTGGGATCGGTGGCGTTGGACACGGTGCGCACCCCGTTCGGAGAAGCCACGGAGGTCTTGGGCGGCTCCGCCACATTTTTTTCGGTCGCGGCCAGCTATTTTACGAACGTCGACCTCATCGCCGTCATTGGGGAAGATTTCCCCGAGGCGCATTTAGAGTTTCTTAAGAGTCGCCACATCGATGTCGCCGGATTGGAGAAGCGTCCGGGACAGACCTTTCGCTGGAAGGGGGAATACACCTATCAGCTCAACGAGGCGCGTACGCTGGATACACGGTTGAACGTGTTCGAGACCTTCCGTCCAAAGATCGCCGCCCAATACCGCTCGCCCGGCATGCTCTTTCTCGGCAATATCGATCCCGAGTTGCAGCTCGATGTCTTGAATCAGGTAGAGCGGCCGTCCGTGGTGGCCTGCGATACGATGAATTTCTGGATCGAAGGAAAGCGCGAGGCGCTCTGGCGTGTTCTGGAGAGAGTGGACATCTTAATCATCAACGACGGCGAGGCGAGGCTCTTGGGACAAGATTCCAATCTCGTGCAAGTCGCCAAAACCATCTTGGCCAAAGGCCCGAAGCACCTCATCATCAAGCGTGGAGAATACGGCGTCTTGTTGTTCAACCGGCAACAGGTGTTCGGCGCGCCGGCGTTTCCGCTCGAGCAGGTGAAAGACCCCACAGGAGCCGGCGACACTTTTGCGGGCGGATTTATGGGATATCTGTCCGCCACGGGGACGTTGACTGATGCGTCGATCCGCCAGGCCATTGTCTTCGGGAGTGTCATGGCCTCGTTTACGGTAGAAGCCTTTAGTCTTGACCGCCTTCGCGTTCTAGAATACAAAGAGATCGAGGGACGGTTTCGCGAGTTCAAGCGTCTCACCCACTTTGAGGACTTGTCATGATGTCTTTGTTGACCTCGATCCACAATTCGAGACGCGCGCGTAGGCACGCAATCCTCGTGATCGCCGGCTGTGTGGCGATCGCGGTAACGGGTTGTGCCTCAGAAGACAAGATCAAAAAATCCACAGGCTATTATCAAGAAGGACTGGCCAATCTCGACGCCGATCGGCAGGCGGCGTTCGTCTCATTTCAAAAAGCCATCAAAATGAATCCGAATCACAAAGAGGCCCATTACTCACTCGGGCATCTGTATGCGCTCCAGGTCAAGTATCCACAAGCGGAAGAGGAGTTTCGCGAGGCGTTGCGCATCGACTCGGAATATTCCGAGGCTCATAATTATTTAGGACAAGTTTTAGAGCGACAAAATCGATGGCCGGAGGCGATCGAAGAATATCGTCGTGCCCTCACCAATCCGCTGTACGGCACACCGGACTTGGCGCGGTTCAATTTGGGCCGCGCGTTGGTTCACGAAGGAGACTTGCAAACCGCCGCGCAGGCCTTTGAAGACGCGCTGCTCATCAGCCCGCCCACCGTCCCGCCGGCGGTGCTCAATCTGGAGTTAGGCCGGGTTTACGCGAAACTTGGGTACGATACGAAGGCGAAGGACACGTTGACCCGTGTTAAGACGCAAGACAAGGGAGGGCAATACGCAGCGGAAGCCGACAAGTTGTTGGGAAGGCTGAAGCCGTAATCATCTTATGGAATCCATCGGAGAGTTTTTCAAACAGGTCAGGGAAACGAAGGGGTTGACGCTCGATGATGTCGCGTTGAAGACGCGTATCCATCCCGACTTTTTGATTGCGCTCGAAGAAGGCAACTTCACGAAGCTTCCCGATCAGGTCTTTGCCAAGGGATTCGTTCGGTCTTATGCGCGCTCCCTTGGCTTGGATGAAGAGGACGCCATGCGCCGCTTCGAAGGGTCGGCCGGAGCATTTTATGAAAAGCAGGCGGAGCGAGAGATTCTGCGACTGAAGCAAGCGGAGGACGATCGGCGAAAGAAGACGAATCGAAAGGTGGTGCTCGCGGCGATTGCGGTAGCGCTGCTTGGGCTGATCCTACTCATGTCCCGTGAGCATGCGACGGTTGCTCCGGCTCGTCCCACGATCGATACTGAACCTCCGGTGAGCAAATCCTTGCGCACTCCCACGTCGATGGCCGCTCCGGACAAAGCGGAGGAACCGGAGAAAGAACGACCGGCAAGCAATTCTCGTACGGAGTCGGTGGCTGCTCCTTCGTCGACTTCGTCTCCCGCCGCCACGCTTCCCCCTCCGACGGTTCGAGACGAGACCGTCTCCACCGCGTCGGTCCGTACCGATCCTATGCTGGGAGGCCCCGCGCCTGACGGATCGTTGGTGCTGACCATCGAAGCATTGGAACTGACCTGGGTCGTCGTCCAAATCGATAACGGCAGTCCTGAAGAAGCGCTCATGAGGCCAGGGGAGCGTGTGCAATGGAAATCCTCCGATCGGTTTACATTGACCTTAGGCAATGCCGGCGGAGTCCGCGTCGAACTCAATGGAAAAGAGCAAGGACCGTTTGGACCGAGTGGTAAGGTCGCGAGGGATATCGTGCTCAAACGTTCGTAAACTTCCTTGATGTGGCGGAACAGCAATTCGTTAAGCCAAAATGTCCCAAGAAACGATGTGAGCTGAATCAAATTTTTTCTTATTAGATTCTTCGGGATGGAGAATCAAAGGCTTTGTAATTCTTTTTTGATGGCACGATGTTTGGTTGCGTGAATAGCGGGAGATCGTCACACCGAAGGCACTGGGATGTTGCTTGACAAGACTCGAGGGCCGTTGCTATAGTGCCGCGATTTTTGTATTAAAATCATGGTCGTAGGACGAATGGTCGGTGTGCCGTCGGTCTCTACTGGAGGTCTTTTTAATAGGTATTTTTCACACAAAGGAGGAGCTGTGATGGGGTATCTGTTGAAGTCGGTCGGTGTGTTGTCGATGACAGTCTTGCTCGCCGGCGTGGCGATGGCGGAAGAGAAAGATCCGTTGAAGCCCCGCGTTCCGCCGGATCAGATGGCCGACGCCAAGGCCATGAAGAATCCAGTGGCTTCGTCACCGGAGAGTATTGCCAAGGGGAAGGCATTGTTCGAGGGGAAGGGCACTTGCTTTAACTGTCATGGGAAGGAAGGCAAGGGCGATGGCCCGGCCGGCCAGATTCTTAATCCCAGCCCCCGCAATTTCACAAACTGCAAATTTCACAAGAAGCGGAAAGATGGGGAGCTCTTCTGGGTGATCAAGAACGGCAGTGCGGGAACCGGCATGGTTCCATTGATCCCGGCTGCGATCAACGAGGAAGAAGCGTGGACGATCATCAATTACGAGCGCACCTTCTGCAAGGATAAGGGCGGCGAATAGTTAGTCTTGTCCGTACGAGAAAGCAGAGAGGGCCTTCCCTCTCTGCTTTTTTATTTGGGGCGATCAACAGTACGATGCTACGATCGGCATGACAGCTCAAGGCGCACTAGACCGCGGCTAGCGAGAGGGCTTGGTGAGTAACGTCGGATTGACGCCCGATTGGCCGGCGGGAAGAATGTGCGGATGCTGTTCCTGATTGAAGGCGCTTTTCGCGGCCGGTGGCACGGATCGGCTGACAAAAGCGGCCAGTTCTCCCAGCGTTACCTCTCCATCGAGATTATCATCCGCTTCCCCCTTCAGCCCTCGCAGTAAGTAATAAGTAAAGAGGCCGTGCCGGAGCTTGTCGGACTCCAACCCTTCTCGCACGCCGGTCGTCGCAATCAGGCGCATGATATGAGTGCCCCCCAGATCCCATTGCGGCTCTTTGATCTTTGCTTTTTGATCGCCGTTCAATCGAGCAACAGACCCGTCGAAGATCAACACAATCTGCTTGGCCTTTAAGCGAGATAGGGCGATTTGCAAATCTTTAAGTGGATAGAGCCGGGAGGCTGAGGTCCCGCCTTCGTAGGGCACCAGGAACGTGTCGCCCGAGGAAGACACCTTGGCCTGTCCGGAGAAGTAGACGATGACGACCGAGTCCGCCGTGACGCGGATTGGCAGCCAGTCGAGAATGGTTTCTTCGATGTCGGGCCGAAGCGCTTTCATGTCGATCATCAGGCGAATGTTGGATGGTGGCACGCCGCCCAGGGTCTGAAAATAATTCGCGATCATTTCCGCGTCCAGGGAAGCATATTTTCGCACCGGCACCTGAGGATCACGATGCGTGCTGATCCCGACGGCGATCACAAACGTATGCGGTTGCTGGAATGCCGACGGCTTGGGAATCTGATCCACACTGTCCGAGAGAGGCGCGGCTGGAGTGGGAGCACCCTGAGGCTTGGATGGAATGACGGCGACCCCAGTAGATTCAGCGACGGACGGCTTGGCCGATGCTGGAGGAATACCGGCTGCCGGAGCGACCGGCGCCACGGCTTGCGATGGTTCGAACAGGGCGCGCGACTCCCGCATGAATTGCGTGCCGAGCACGACGGCCGTATCGTGGAGGAAAGGGTCCATCGAGACATAGGCGCAGCGCTTTTGCGTCGGCTCCAAAATGATTCGTTCATTTCTGGTGGTCTTCAACGTCCGCTCGGCCAGCACTTTGCCGGCAGGATCGCGGAACACGACGAGGGATTCCAACGTGAGTTCAGTCGGCAGCCGATCGTAGACGCCGTCGGTTTGAATCTTGAGTCCGGATTGTTGCAAGGTGATATCCGCCTCGACGTCGGCCCGTGTGTCTGCCGGCGAATGTCCGGCGATGACGACAGTCTGAAATGTGCGATGCGCCGCATCCACCAGTACGTCTTCAAGCTCGGACCCAATGCGGAGTTCTTGTGGATGGTTACAGGCATCCGAATATTGTGCAATGGCGGCAGTCAATGAGGGATCAAACTTGACGCGGACCGTAGCGGGAATTTGCGGGCCCATATCGGGAAGCGCAGACTTCTTAATGAGGGCGTTGAATTGCTGGCAACCGTTTAGCAGACAACACGTCAGGGAAAGGGCAATCAAACTCCGGTGCATGGACAGTCCTCAATGTGCGCGACACCCTACCGGAATTAAAATTGGAAAGCAACGTAACCACTGTTGTCAGTCGCGGGCGGCTTCTCTATGCTAGACGGCGAATAAAAATGCTGACTCTGAGTGCAAAGTGCTGAGCGAATCAGTCACGACGACTCACTCAGGTCTGACTCGCTCGCAGGACTCGGCACGCAGCACTTAAGGACTCGGCACTGTTCGTATGCTCATTCTCGGTCTCTCAAATATGCGTGATGCTTCGGCCGCGCTCGTCGAAGATGGCCGTATCATCGCCGCGGCTGAGGAAGAGCGCTTCGTCAGGATCAAACACGTCACCGCGTTGCCGATCCATGCCATTCGCTATTGTCTACGAGAAGCCGGGGTCGGCCCGGAGGCGCTCGACGGCATCGCGGTACCGTGGAAGTATTGGGTGGTGGGCCGCCGGTCGTTATTGGCGCTCGGTTCGATGCTGCGGTCGCCGCAACTCCTGCGTGTGAAGGGCAAGCGAAGCGTCGAGCGCGTACGGCAGGAGTGGACCGAATTGGCCTGCCTCTCAGGCAAGCTTGCGCAGGCGCTTGGACCGTTAGACGTCAAACCGACCTATCTCGAACATCATCTCTGCCATGCCGCCAGTAGTTTTCTGGTTTCGCCGTTCGAGCGCGCGGCCATCCTCGTCATCGACGGAGCGTCGGAGTCGCACACGGCCCTGTTCGCGGTGGGCGAGGGCACGCACATCCGCACGCTGAAACGCATTCCATTGCCCCACTCGTTAGGGCAGTTTTATGCCGCCATGACCTCGTTCCTGGGATTTCGCCCCGACTACGACGAATACATCGTGATGGGATTGGCCGCCTATGGACGGCCGGTCTATGCCGACCTGCTCCGGGAACAGGTTCTTCGCTTGCGGCCGGAAGGGTCATTTTCTTTGAACACGCGTCTGTTGGATTTCCATCTTGCGCGGGTAGGAATTTTTCCGCCGGTTCTACAGCAACTGCTCGGTCCGAATCGACGCCGCGACGAGGACATCACTCAACGCCATCGGGATCTTGCCGCAAGTGCTCAGATGATATTGGAAGAGACGGTGTTGCACATGGCTCGTCATCTCAGGAGCCTGACCGACACGGACAATCTCTGTTTGGCCGGCGGTGTGACCTATAACTGTGTGGCGAATAGTCGCCTCAGCCGAGAGTCCGGCTTTAAGCATCTGTATATTCAGCCTGCGGCGGGCGATGCCGGGACCGCGCTGGGAGCCGTGTTGGCTCTGTCGAGTCGGCTCCAACCGAACCGGCCTAGAGCGTTCATGCAGCATGCGTATCTCGGTCCCCAATTTTCCGAGGAGGAATGCGGCGAAGCCTTGAATCGTGCCGGCTTGAAAGGCGAGGCGTTACCCGACGCGCTGCTCTGTGACCGCGTGGCGACGGAGCTGTCGCGAGGCCGCGTCGTCTTTTGGTTTCAAGGACGGATGGAGTGGGGCCCGCGTGCCTTGGGCCATCGCAGTCTGCTCGCCGACCCTCGACGTGAAGACATGCGCGAGCTCATCAATGCCAAGGTCAAGCTGCGAGAGCCCTTTCGCCCGTTCGCCCCCGCCGTTCTCGAAGAACGCGCCGCCGACTTTTTCGACTGGAGCATACCTTCGCCGTTCATGCTGTTTACGGTGCCGGTGTTGCCGCAAGCAAAAGGCTTGATTCCCGCCGTGACCCACGTTGATGGTACCGCCCGCATCCAAACGGTGGATCGCGAATCCAATCCCTTGTTCAGAAAATTACTGGAAGCCTTTGATCAGGAAACCGGCGTGCCGATCCTGTTGAACACATCGTTCAATGTGAATGAACCGATCGTATGTACGCCGGAGGAGGCGATCCGCTGTTTCATGCGCACGGAGGTTGATTGGTTGGTGTTGGGGAATTTGCTCGTGAGACGGCCGGGATAGATAGTTATGGCAGGCTTAGAAGTAAGGTTGCTGATAACGGGAGGTGAAGGTGCTACTGGTCTTCGTAGACGAAACTGGTGACCGCAAGGATAAGGCCTACCTAGGCTTTTCAATACTTACCATGAACGCAGTTTTCTACCCAAGCTTAAAGCAAAAGGTACATGCGATTCTTGATGGTATTGAATGGGATCGCACTGTCGAGTTCAAAGGTTCCTATCTGTTTTCACAGTCTAAGGGGTGCTCAGAGGTTCAGGTAGAAAGGCGGGTAGAAGCAGCTAATAAAATTCTTGCCTTAAACATGGCATCTGATAACAGCCGTATGAAGTTTCACTATGGGAGATTAAGCTCGAATAACCATTGCGAAGATTACCTCCAGAATCTCCCTACGCTGCTAAAAAAGGCTCTACCTAAGCCGCCTAAAGGCGCTGGGAAGAATCTGCTTACTGTTGTATGTGATGAGCGAGGAGATATTGGGCCTGACAAAATGCAGCAGGCGTTAGCATCATCGATCGGCGAACGTGGTTGGATGCTACTAGAACGGGTAAATATGGTGCGGTCGTCATATGACACCGTAGGGTTGATGTTAGCGGACATTGTCGGCTATCTGAATTCCCGTATAGAAACGATAGGCAATGACGCTGAACTGTTCGAAGGGCTTACCGCCGATCGGCTAAAAAACAACGGCCGACTGCGAAAGTTGCGGTCATCCACAGAATTAATATCAAAGATACGCAGGTTCAAGCTCCACCAGTTGGTCGAGTCCTCTGTCTAGGCATATCCGAAATAGGAAACTGTTGTTGTCCGCAAATGTTTGAACTGAAAACGATCATTCTCTTCATTGCCACCGCGCTTGCCGAGATCGTCGGGTGCTATCTCCCATATCTATGGCTGAAAAAAGACGCGTCCCTCTGGCTGCTTATTCCGGCTGCTGTCAGTCTTGCGGCATTTGTCTGGCTGTTGACCTTACATCCCGCCGCGGCCGGGCGGGTCTATGCGGCGTACGGTGGTGTGTATGTGTCGGTCGCGATCCTTTGGTTATGGATGGTTGATGCCGTGCGTCCTTCGACATGGGATTGGCTGGGCGTGGCTGTCTGTCTGGTGGGTATGGCCATCATTATGTTTGCGCCACGACCCATTTAAAGGATCCGGCGGACGCTCTCCAAGGTTAAACAGGTCTTCCGTTACATTTATGGCGCATTGTTTATTGCTGCCGGGGCGAATCATTTCCTCAACACGCCGTTCTACGTGAGCATCATGCCGCCGTACCTGCCGTGGCATCTGGCGCTGGTGTACCTGAGCGGTGTCGCGGAGATGGGGTTGGGCGCATTGCTCCTATTTGAGCAGTGGTCGGTCTTGGCGGGGTGGGGACTGATCGCGCTGCTGATCGCCGTGTTCCCCGCTAATATCCATATGGCTCTGCATCCGGACCTGTACACGTGGGCCTCTCCTATGAATCTTTGTCTCCGGCTTTCCTTACAGGGTGTACTGATCGCGTGGGCGTATTGGTACACACGGCCGGATAGGAAGCGTTCGTGAATCGTTAGTCGATCCTTGTGGAAAAAGATCACACCTACTTGTCGATTCACGATTCACGATTCGCGAATCACGCCTTGTCCTTTCGCGCTCTCGATGCGCTTCTGTTTTTCTTTTTCATCAATCTCGCGCTTCAGCCTCTCGTCGAGCCGGACTTCGGATGGCATTTGCGGACAGGGTTGGATCTTCTCAGCCATGGTTGGCGGATGCCGCTCACCGATCCCTATTCCCATACGGTACCGGAGTGGCCGTGGGTCGAGCACGCCTGGGTGACGGACGGAATTGTCGCGTTGATCTATAGCGGCCTGGGAAGTGCGGGTGGCCTTGGCGTCATTCTGTTGTTTGCCGCCGTGATTACCGGCGCGTTTGTTCTGTCGGCTGCGACTGCCCGAGCTTCGCGAACGGCTCGTGCCTTGTCGGTCGCGGTCGTCGCATGGATCGCGCTTCCGTTTCTGGGCGCGCGCATTCAAATGGTCACGCTACTGGGATTGGCGTCTGTGCTGTGGCTGTGGAACCGATTCCAACAAGGCCGAGTCAGAACGCTTTGGTTATTTCCCCCGCTCTTTTTGCTCTGGGCCAATGTGCATGGCGGATTTACCGCGGGTCTCTTTACGCTTGGACTACTCCTTGCGGTCACGATCTTCATGCGGATTGTCGCCGACCGACGTCCCGCTTGGTCTGAAAGAGTCGACGAGCCGATCCTGACGTGGCCGCAGATTCGGCACATGGCTGTGATCTTTGGAATATCGGTGGTGGTGACATTGATCAATCCGTATGGATGGCGGCTCTATACAGAGATCGTGCAATCGCTCGGCGACCGATTCATGCTCGACACGCTCCAGGAGTGGCAACCGGTGTCGCTCCTGCATCGTGCCGGGCGGATCTATGTGGTGTATTTGGGTGGACTGGCATTGCTCATGCTGTGTTTCTACCGTCGTATCGAACCCACGCGATGGGCGGTGCTCGGGGTCTTTCTTGCCCTCTCATTACGGCATTGGCGGAATGTGCCGTTTTTTCTTCTCGTCAGCATTCCGCTTGCGGCCGATCTGATTCAACTTGCCGTCGCATGGATGGTCGAACGGGTCTCGATCTTTCGGCGACATCCTATCCAATGGCTGTTCGGCGTCTTGGTAGCATTAGCCCTTGGAATGGCATGGCTCGGTGCGGACCATCTTGAGCGGGTGGCTCTGTCCGGAATGGAGCCGGAGCAATTTTTTGCATCGACCGAGTATCCAATGCAAGCCGTGCAATGGATACGAGAACATCGGCGGGAGCTTGGCACGAAGTTGTACAACGATTATGGGCTTGGCGGGTTTTTGCTCTGGTGGCTGCCAAACGAAAAAATTTTTATCGATGGACGTATGCCGGCTTGGAGAATCGGCGATCGATGGATTTTTTATGACTATGTCGCATTGACGAGCTGGGATCCGCCCGCTCTCGGCGTCCTGGCCAAGTATGGCGTGGACTGGGCCATCACCGCGACCGACGGTCCGCTCGATCGTGTCCTTCGCGGAATGCACGGGTGGTCGATTCGGTATGAAGATGAAAAGGTGAGAATATTTGTTAAAGCGGCTGACGATCAGTAGGGGTGGGATTTAGCGGTCTGGTAGATCTCTCCGACTTGTCCCGGTGATTCTCGACGACGGTAGAGGCCTTGCGCATCGTACCGGCGCACGGCGAGCAATTCACGCAACAGTTGAAGTCCGTCTCGCATGACGCGCACTTTCGATCCCGGCTGATCCGTCCAGTTGATCGGCACTTCGGCGACTCGGTATTTCCTGAGACGCGCGATGTACAAGAGCTCCAGATCGAACCCATAGCCGGCGATCCGTCGAACGGAAAATAAATCCGCTGCGACCCAGCGGCGGAAGAGTTTGAACCCGCATTGCGTATCGGTAATGCCTGCCAGACCAAAACGTTGCGCTACGTGATTGAACAGATTGCCGAGGATGGTCCGATGCCGGCGCGCGTGGACGTGGTAGCGATCATCGCGTGATGCCAGAAAGCGGGAGCCGATCGCCAGGTCGGCACCTTCCGCCACGGCACGCTCCAGGCGCTCGAGCTCTTGAATCGGCGTCGCTCCATCCGCATCCGCCATGAGCCGCAGCTCACCATGAGCAGCTTGCATCCCGGCATGCACCGCCGCACCCTTCCCCTGATTTTTTGGCAGACGAATCAGCCGAACGGCCGGTGAGTCAACGGCGAATGTCTCAACCTGCTTGGCCGTTTCATCCGTGCTTCCATCGTCGACGACCAGGACTTCATAGCAATCGCCCCGCCGAGAAAGATAGCGTGTGATGCTGGTAAGATAGGGAGGCAGGCGGTCTTGTTCGTTGTACGCAGGAATGACGACGGTCAGCGCGATGGATTGTGTTGCAGAGGGCATGATCACCAACCGTTTGGTTGATGGAAACGAAGGTCGCTTACTAGGACGCGGAGCCTAATCTCAATGAATCCAAATTGCAAGCGACCGCGCAATTCGGATGAGCATTGAACAGGAAGTTGAGGAGCGGCATATGAGTACGACACATGAGAGCGCGTCTCGCGTGTGGCTCGCCGTCGCAAGCCTATTGTTTCTCGTTCAGGTCAGTGCCTGTGCGTCGTCAACGCCTCCGCGGCGATTGACCGATTACATCGGCCCACAGACAGAGGTCTCGAATGCGCCCTTACCGCCCAGACCTATTCATGCGGGTCTTGTCGTGATTCCGGACATGTCGCGTACGAGTACCGCAGTCTTGCCGGATGAAGCCTTGAATAGATTGAGCGGTATGCTCCAACAAGAGTTGAGCGAGATGACCTTGGTCGTGATCGACACGATCATTCCATCCGAAGGGATTCGGCCGAACGGTGATTTCGCTCAACTCAGGGAACTGGGCACGCGGTATGGTGTCGATTATCTCGTTGTAGTGATCGCTTCTGCCGTTGAGCAGGAATATCCGAAAACTGTCTTTCTGGGATGGGTCACCCATGCGCAGCCGGGATGGCGTCGGGATAATTGGTCGTTGTTGGAAACGGCATTGCTGGACGTTCATACGGGTCACACATTCGTCCGAGCAGAGGGAGTAGGATTTGCAACATTGGATCGACCGGCCGCTCCCGGCATCAATCAATGGTACCCGGTGATTCAATTGCGGCCGCTGGACCGTCGCTATTATCCTCTGACCTATGAAGGAGCGCCAAACACGTTACGCGTGATCGCCATGCAGGAAGCCGCCAAACGGCTGGTGCTCAAGTTCCAGGATGCGTGGATCGAGAAGCGCCAACAAGAGTTGGATACGGCAGGGTAAAAATGTGACCGTCAGTGGTGTGGAAGCTGCAAAGGTTTTGCTTTGAATGGAAGAGAGCGGTTAGTGTAAGATCGTGTCATTTCTCACATAAAAACCTAGACGTGCGTTTCTTCGCACGTCGCAAGCCGTTGAGGGATCACTATATGCCCATCATGGATAAGGTTCGGATTCGTATCTCTGCCGATCGCCGTCGTGACCGGCTCGGCGTGCTGATGATCGCGGGATTGTTGTGTCTGGGACCGCTAGCCTGCGGTGTTCTGACTCCGTCGAAGGGAGCGGCATCGGCTCCTCCCGCAGGCATGCAAAGCTTTGCGGATATTGTCAAAAAAGTGACTCCTGCCGTGGTGAACGTGGCCGTGGTTGGTGGTGCAGAACGTCGAGAAGGCGGTCCAGGTCCACGACGGCCGCTGCCTCCTGGTCCCTTTGGTGGTCCCGGCGGCCCTGGTGGCCCCGGTGGTCCAGGCGGGCCTCCCGATGAGCCACCGGGCATGGAACCTCCTAGTCCTCCTCCGTTTCCCGGACCTCCGGGCGGGCCGCATGGCCGTCCCGAGCAAAGCGCAGGATCCGGAGTGATCGTCGATCCCCGAGGGCACATTTTGACGAATAATCATGTCGTCGACAATGCGTCGGAAATCACCGTGACGTTGCAGGATAGCCGTGAGTTCAAAGCCAAAGTGGTCGGAACAGACCCGAAGACCGATCTTGCCATCATTAAAATAGAGGCCGACAATTTGCCGGCGCTCAAATGGGCGGACTACGAAAAATTGCAGGTGGGAGATTTCGTGCTCGCCATCGGCAGTCCGTTCGGGCTCAATTCCAGCGTGACGTTCGGCATTATCAGCGCCCTGGGCCGAGGGAACGTCGGCATCGCCGACTATGAAGATTTTATTCAAACCGACGCGGCCATCAACCCGGGAAACTCGGGGGGAGCGTTGGTGAACATGAATGGGGATCTGATCGGCATCAACACGGCGATTTTTTCGCGCACGGGCGGATCGGAAGGGATCGGATTCGCGATTCCCAGCACGATTGCGATGGACGTGACCGATGCACTAATGAAGAGCGGCAAGGTGGTGCGTGGATGGCTGGGGATCGCCATTCAAGAAATTACGCCCGCCCTGGCCAAGTCGTTCAAGTTGCCGGAGCAACGCAAGTCTGGCGTGTTGATCAGTGATGTGAACGAAGACGGTCCGTCGGCGCAGGCCGGCCTGAAGCGCGGCGACGTGATCATTGGGTTCGATGACCGCGAGGTGAAGAACGTCAGCCAGTTGCGTAATATGGTTGCGCGGACGATCGTAGGGCGTCAGGCGAAATTGAAAGTATTGCGCGAAGGCAAAGAGCAGTTCTTAAACGTGAAAGTGGGCGAACGGCCGACCGATGAAATGTTGGCGAAGAAAGAACCGTCTGCGCCGCAGACACCGCAAGACTCCGTCAAGCCGCCCGACAATGTGTTGGCTTCGTTGCGTGTTCAGACCCTGGACGCGGCCACGATGAGCCAATTGAACTTGCCGGGTAAGACGTCCGGCGTGCTGATTAATCATGTGGAACCGGGAAGTCCCGCGGAAGCGGCTGGTCTGCAGCGTGGGGACGTCATCCAAGAAGTCAATCACGAAGTGATCAAGGCGTTGGATGATTACCAAAAGGCGTCCGCCAAGATCAAGAAAGATGAGATGGCGGTGCTGCTGTTGAGCCGCCAGGGAAATAATCTGTTCGTGGCGGTGAATCCGAAGTAGGTCGGTTACGCGGGTCACGCCAGGGGCAGCGCACTCATGCCTGATTTTAAGCGACTCGGAAAGTGGCTGCAGGAATCCGTCTTTGCGCCGCTCGAAGACAAAAAGATGCCGGTCATGGAGCACCTGGTGGAGCTCCAGGTCCGGCTCACCCGCGCCGTCATTATCGTGGGTCTCGTCTTCGTGGGCACGTTCTTTTTTGCAGACACGCTGGTGCAGTGGCTCCGCGTGCCGCTGCAAAACATGTTTGTGCCCGGCAAACTGGAATGGGAACCCACTGATTTGCCGACCATTCCGTTCGTGTTCTTGGCTCCTGCCGAGGCGCTCTGGCAAAATGTGAAGGTAGCGGGCTTGTTCGCGCTCGTCATGGCCACGCCCTACGTGTTGTGGGAAGTCTGGCAGTTCGTCTTTCCCGGTTTGCACAGTCATGAACGAAGATTCGTTGCGCCGTTCGTGTTTATCAGCGCGGTGGCGTTTTACGCAGGCATCTCGTTCTCGTTTTTCTTCGTTCTTCCGTTTGCCTTGAATTTTTTGATTTCGTACGGGGTCAACGCCGGATTTATCCCGCAGATTTCCATCGCACAGTATGTAGGATTCGCCCTGTGGTTTTTGCTCGTATTCGGCTTGATCTTCGAGGTGCCGCTGGCGATTACCTTAATGGCGAAGTTGGGGTGGGTCAATGCGCCGTTTTTGAAGCGCTATCGAAAGTGGGCGTTCCTCGGTGCGTTTCTCGTGGCCGCGATTCTCACCCCGACTCCGGATCCGTTTAATCAATGTCTGATGGCGGTCCCCTTGTATATCTTTTATGAGGTGGGGATCATCAGCGCGGGGATATTCGGCAAGAAACCCGAATCCGACAGCCAATCCCTCGCGGCCTCCTCCGTGCGCGCCACGGGGTCGGCCCTGCCCATTTCGAAGCCCGCCATGGCGACGACCGGCGACTATGTGTCGGTTCCCGACTCCAACCGCAGGTCTTCGTAGTCGGACGGTCATGTTACAGGTTGCCATCGTCGTCGTGAGCACGAAGATTCTCTCGGGACGTGAGCCCGACACAGGCCGTGCTGCATTAGAGCGCATGGTGGCCACGATTCCAGGAACGGTGGTGGCCTACGAGGTGGTCCCGGACGATCGCGCGCGGATTCGAGAGGAGTTGACGAAACTCTGTGACGAGCAACGCCCCGATATGATTGTGACGTTCGGCGGCACCGGTGTACGGCCGACGGATTGGGCTCCCGAAGCGACGCGCGATGTGATCGATAAGGAAGTGCCGGGACTCGGAGAAGCGATGCGACAACAGAGCATGAAGACCATTATGACGGCGATGCTGTCGCGGGGGACGGCCGGTATTCGTAAAGAAACCCTGATCGTGAATTTACCCGGCAGCGTCAACGGCGCCAAGGATAATTTGGCCGTCATTGCGCCGGTCTTGGAACATACGACCGATAAAATCAAAGCCGTTCCACGTTAATCGGGCATTCGTGAATCGCGAAGACCGTCATTAACAGAGAACGATTCACGGAAAGAGGAGAGAAGATGGCCAAAGAATTACCGATCATTCAGACGCCTGGTTCTTCGGGCAACGGCGACACGTGCACGTACATGTGGGCGTGCGCCATTTGCGATGAAAACGAAACGTGTCAGAAGGACAAGGAAGGCCACAGCCGCTGGCTCGTTGCCAAGCGCATGGAACGGATCGAACACAAAGTGCTCATCATGAGCAACAAGGGCGGCGTCGGGAAAAGCACCATGACGACGAATCTGGCCGTCAGTCTAGCGCTAAAAGGGCATGAAGTCGGCATTTGCGACATGGACATTCACGGGCCGAATATTCCGAAAATGGTGGGAGCGGAAGGGCAAAAGCTCAAGATCAGTTCCACCGGCGGCATTATTCCCTTTCAAGCCTACAACTTGAAAATCGCCTCGATGTCCTTCCTGCTGCAGAATCCCGACGACCCGATTATCTGGCGCGACGCGTACAAATACGAATTTATCAATCAATTGCTGGGCGGAGTCGAATGGCAAGATTTGAATTTCCTGCTCATCGATTTGCCGCCGGGGACGGGAAATGAATCGGTGACGACCATCGATCTGCTGGGCGGGGTGACGGGCGCGGTCATCGTGACGACCCCGCAAGAAGTTGCGCTGCTCGATTCTCGAAAATCGGTCACCTTTTGCAAAGACAGCGAAGTGCCGATCATCGGGATCGTCGAAAATATGAGCGGGCTCGATTGCCCGCATTGCCACAACCATATCGAGGTCTTCAGGAAAGGCGGGGGTGAAGCATCTGCGCTGGATATGGGCGTGCCATTTTTGGGCCGTATTCCGCTGGACCCGGATGTCGTCACGCAATGTGATGCTGGCGAGCCGTTTGCCATGTTCTATTCAGACACGCCGACCGCCGATGCGTACCATACTATCGCCAATAAGGTCGATGCGTTTTGCAAGAAGAGCGGGTCGTTGCTCCGCGTGCCACAGCGCCATCAACATTGAATGGTCACGAGAATATTCAACCCATTCTGTTTAACCGTACACCTTTAACATTGTTTTGAAGAGCACCATGGATTTGAAACAGTCCGACCTCACGCCGCTTCACGAAGCACTGACCATCGTCCTAAGCGCCGCACAGCCGTTGGGATTGGAAAAAGTCGCGATCTTGAATGGGCTCGGCCGTGTGCTGGGCGAAGATATCATCGCCACGCGCGATAACCCTCCATGGGACAACTCCGCCATGGATGGTTTTGCGGTCCGCTGGGAGGATTTGAAGCAGGAACATGCGATCGGAAAACCGATCGTCTTAAAGGTGATCGAGGAGGTGCCGGCCGGGAAAGTCGCCACTAAAACCGTCGGCCCGGGTCAGGCGATTCGCATCATGACCGGCGCTCCATTGCCGCAGGGTGCTACCGCCGTGGTAAAGGTCGAAGAGACGGAGCCGTCGGCCGGCTCGGTGAAGATGTTCAAGCCGATCGAGCCTCGCGCGAATATTCGTCCGCAAGGGGAAGATGTCAAAAAGGGTGAATGCATTATCCGAAAAGGTACGCAGATTCGCCCGGCAGAAGCGGGGATGCTCGCCATTCTGGCCAAGTCATTCGTGCTGGTCTATCAACAGCCGCGTGTGGCGATTCTTTCAACCGGGGATGAGCTGGCCGATTTGGACGAACGCTTCAGCGAAGAAAAGATCATCAACTCGAATAGCTATGGGATCGCGGCTGCCGTGCAAGAGGCGGGAGGCATTCCGATCCTGCTGGGGATCGCGGTAGATCAGCCGGAAGCCTTGAAGGAAAAAATCGCCCACGGATTGAACGCCGATATCTTGGTCCTTTCAGGCGGCGTCTCGATGGGAGATTACGATTTTACGAAGGCGGTGTTCAAGGAACTTGGCGCGGACATGAATTTTTGGAAACTCGCGATCAGGCCCGGCCAACCGCTGGCTTTTGGACGAATTCACGATACGCTTGCTTTTGGATTGCCCGGCAATCCGGTCTCCTCGATGGTGACGTTCGAGCAACTGGTGCGTCCGTGCATTTTGAAAATGAGCGGGATGAAGCAGTACGGACGGCCCGTCGTGCAGGCGGAGATCCAAGAGAAATTTACGAAGCGCAACGATCGACGGCATTTCTTGCGCGGTGTCCTGACACGAGAGCAGGGTGTGTTGAAAGTCCGGACGACCGGCGAACAAGGGTCCGGCATTTTAACATCGATGGTCAAAGCGAATTGCCTGATCGATGTCTCCGAAGAAATTGAAACGTTACAGCCAGGGGACGTCGTGAATGTGCAAGTATTGACCAACCAGATCTGGACCAATGAGCCCCCGCCTCCAACCAGCGGCCATGGCACGCCTTGTTGTTGAGAAGGATCGTATGACCCCTCCTATCGTAGGATTTGTTGGGCGATCGAACAGTGGAAAAACGACGCTGATCGAACGCCTTCTTCCCGAACTGGTGCTGGCAGGATACCGCGTCGCGACGATCAAACACGCCGGACATGGGTTCGACCTCGATACGGAAGGCAAAGACAGTTGGCGGCACAAGCGAGCGGGCGCCAGTACCGTCGTCGTCGTGTCCAAGGGAAGCCTGGCGATGTTTTCCGACGTGTCGAGCGAGATTCAGGTCGAAGAGGTGCGCGACAAGTTCTTGGACGCCGATCTCGATTTGATTATCGCCGAAGGATGGAAAAGCGAGGGATTTCCAAAGGTCGTCATCGTGCGGGATCAGTTCGGGGAGGTGCCCATCTCTCCGGACGGTCTGTTGGCGGTGGTGTCGAATACGCCTGTCCAGGTAAGCGTCCCGACATTTCATCCGGATGACATCAAAGGTCTCTGCGAACTGCTCATTCAGCGTTTTCCAAAACGATGATCCGCAAGCCACGGGCTGCCGTCATCCTGACCATCGTGGTGGCCGCAATGATGCTCGGTGGTGTCGCGGTGCCCCTCACCAATCATCCCGACTTCTGCGCAAGTTGTCATACGATCAAGCCTTCCTACGAGACGTGGAAGGTTTCGACGCATAAAGAGGTGACCTGCGTGGCGTGCCATGTCCGGCCGGGCTTTGAACACTGGGTCCACGACAAGGTCTGGAATGGATCGAAGGATCTGGCGATTTATCTGCTCGGCACCCCAACCGATCCGCACAATCTTACGGCGACGGTGGACTCGCAAGTCTGCATCGGCTGCCATCAGGCCATCTTGCGCGTGTCCGAAGTCGCGCCGCGTGATCTGCCCGCGCCTCTAAATGATGTCGGCTTGATTATGAGCCATCGAAAGCACATGAAGGCGTTTGCCACCCGCGGCCAAGGCGAAGGCTGTACGACCTGCCATGCGCGCGTCGTACACGAGAAGCCCATCAAAGGCTACCCGATCGTCGTGCCGAGAGGCCACGTGTCGGAAGATAGTCATCCCTATTATCCCGACCACCCGGAAGGGACACGGCTTCGTAGCGCCACGATGGCCGACTGCTTCCACTGCCATGATGGGAAGACGCAATACGAAAATAAGGTCCTCAGCAAACGTTGCGAGACGTGCCATCTCCCTGACAAACTCAATTCATTTTTATTTAATTAGGACGCTTGTCCCTCCGACCGGCAGAACGCACGACGGTGTTGTAGAATGCGGAATGTCGGCCAACGAAGACGAATCGAGATGATGGAATGTGCGCCGCGATCGTAGAAGTCAAACATCTCACTAAGCGCTTCGGTGATTTCACCGCGGTCGACGATATTTCGTTCGATATCGGGGAAGGCGAAATTCTCGGTTTGTTGGGACCCAATGGAGCTGGCAAGACGACGACAATACAAATGTTGCTCGATTTAGTGACACCTTCGTCCGGGTCGATTCACATGTTCGGTCTCGATTTGAACGCGCACCGCGAAACGATCCTGGGGCGGGTCAATTTCTCGTCCACCTATATTTCCATGCCGTTTTCCTTGACCGTCGAAGAGAACCTCCGTGTTGTCGCAAAACTCTACGGCATGAACGATGTCGGGCGCCGTATCGAGGAAGTCGTGAAGATTTTGGAGATGGAAGAGTTTCGGCACAAAGTCACGCGGAAGCTGTCGTCCGGTCAGATGACGCGCCTCGCGCTGGCGAAAGCGATCCTCACCGAACCTAAAATCCTGTTTCTCGATGAGCCGACCGCCAGCCTCGATCCGGATATCGCACATAAAATCCGTGGCGTGCTCAAAGAAGTCCGTCAGTCCTCCGGTCTCAGCATTCTGTATACGTCCCATAACATGCGGGAGATGGAAGAAATGTCCGATCGCATCGTCTTCTTGCAGCGTGGCAAGCTGGTCGCCCAGGGGACTGCGCAAGAGATTGTGGAAAAGTTCGGCCAACAGGATTTGGAAGAAGTCTTTTTAAAGCTCGCCCGCGAACAGGTCATCCGGTGAAGTGGCATCGTATCGACGCGCTGATCTCTCGCCATCTCTACCTCTATAAGCGGAGCCTACCCCGCTTGATGGAAATTTTTTACTGGCCGTTTCTGGATCTCGTTGTGTGGGGATTCATCACCGTTTACCTAATGAAGTTTCAGGGACAGATTCCAGGCGTTGTGACCTTTTTTCTCGGGGCGCTGATTTTGTGGGACGTGCTGTTCCGCGCACAGCAGGGGATTACGATTTCTTTTTTAGAAGAGATATGGGCACGCAATCTGATGAACCTGTTTGCAAGCCCTCTGAAGCCCAGCGAGTTTCTCGTCGCCACCATGGCGCTCAGCGTGTTTAAGGTCGCGGCGGTGTCCGTCGTGATGGTGGTCGCGGCCCTCATCTTTTACGACTACAACATTTTCAAGATCGGTCTTTCGCTGATCCCGTTCGTCTTCAACCTACTTGTTTCCGGCTGGACGATCGGGGTATTGACCACGTCGCTGATCATGCGATTCGGGCAAGAAGCGGAAGTGTTGGCGTGGGGCATGGTGTTTCTGTTTCAGCCGGTGTCCTGTGTGTTTTATCCCATCGAGGTGCTTCCCAAGTGGTTGCAAGCCGTCGCGTGGGCAAATCCCGCGGCGCATGTGTTTGAGGGCATGCGTGCGGTGATCAGTACGGGAGCCGTGCCACCCACTCATCTCGCGTGGGCGGCAGGGCTTAATCTGCTATATCTCGCCCTAATGGTGGCATGGTTCCATCACACCTTCGCAGTGTGCAAGGATCGCGGCTCGCTGGTTCGAATCGGAGAATAGGAATAAAGAGGGCTTACCCAGACCGTTGCGGCTAGATATGGAGTCGTATTTCATTGCATCCACCTGATTGACGTTGATGATAACGGCTATCTTTGCAGCAGATCGCACTTTAAGCCTGGGCTCACTACTTTGAATATCTTAGCTTAGGGCTATGGCAGTAGTAATTTTGTACTCCCCATTCACGACTTTCCTAACCTCTCGACTTGTTCTTTCTGTTGTCATGTGCTACCGTTAATTCACTTCATCTCCTGGGCCTGGAGCTGGAGTCACAACAAGGCCCGATAACCGATGTTGTTTTGTCCGGGAATTTGATTGAAGTCAGACCTGAGCCGCCTCTGTTCGCGTCTTCGGCCCGTTCCTTCCTTCTTCCTCGAGCTCAAGACAATATCACTTTCAAAGGAGGACCCACATGGGTTCGAAGATTTACGTCGGTGGGTTGCCGTATTCGGCAACTGAGCAGGAATTGAGCAGCTTGTTTGCCACGCACGGCAGCGTGGAATCTGCTCGAGTGATTACCGATAAATTTACCGGTCAATCACGGGGATTCGGGTTCGTCGAAATGTCGACCGGCGAAGAGGCGAACAAGGCCATTGCCGCGCTTAACGGCACGCAAATGGGTGGTCGCACACTCACGGTCAACGAAGCGAAGCCTCAGGAACCGCGTTCGGGCGGCGGCGGTGGCGATCGTGGTCGTGGCGGGTTCGGTGGTGGCGGCGGCGGTGGAAATCGCGACCGCTGGTAATCTCTTTGTGTCGGGCCGCCGTCCATGACGACGGCCCGACGCTCTCTCCTACCGCTTAGTCATACCACTCAACTTCTTTTCCGTTTTCATCATGCACTTTCGGCAAGGTTACGGGCGGGCCGGCGAGAGCTCCGCGCACACCTTGAAGAAGGGCATCGGGGCTAAACGGCTTTGGTAAGAAGGGCAGTCCTTCTCTTTCAATGCCCTGCTCGCGAAGCTCATCGTTCGTGTACGCCGAGATCAAAAGTACACGCGTCTGTGGCTTTAATTTCAGCACTCTGTGCACTAATTCTTGTCCATGGGTCCGGGGAAAACTGTTCTTCCCGGCCGCCATCTGCAGCGCAGGGGGGGGCAGCAAAAGATCCGTGAGAAGCAGATGGATGTCGCCCTTGTGCTGCGAGCACAGTTGCAACCCTTCGGAGCTTCCACTGGCTTCCAGCACCTGAAATCCTTCAGCCTGCAACTTTCGACTGCAGAGCAAAAGAGTCGAGGGATCATCATCCACCACGAGGATTGTTTGGAGTCCCGTTCCGGCTTTAGTCGTCTGCTCACCCATCACTATCTCCTGTCACTCCTATAATTGTAGGATTGCCTCTCTAAAGGATAGTTGATTTATTGAAAAAATCCAGGTACCCGAACGTATTTCAGTGAATTGGTCCAAGCGAGCAGAGCCGCTATATTAATAAACTCCGCAATTTACATAGGCTCGCTAGATATCAGGCCGTTAAAAGATAACTATTTGGGCGTGGGGATGATGTCTATGGCTTGGATGCAGATTCTCGGCGCAGGATCATGACGTTGAGAGAGTACCTGGATTTGCGCATGGACGGTGACCATATCTCCGCTCCTTAAAGAGACCATGCGGGCCGGGCGACGAACAGCGATTTCAATCGATCCGGTATTATCCTGCAAGGTAAACACATAGGAACCGCAACGATTGAATTTGTCGCGTCCTTGTGTGGTCAGTCGCACCGTTCCCTGAAGTGTGACCGACTCCAGATTGTTGGAGGCCACATAATTCTGTACGCTGCCGATCGACACTTGTCCCCCCGCTGTGGACGCGAAAAGAACCAGCGAGACGGCCCATGAGCGCGCCAACCAAAAGTTATGCGAAGACATGTTCACCTCAATCGTGGCAAGTCACTTTAGTGTAGCACCGGCTACTCACGATAGGCCCGCGTGACTGTCAATGACGGCGCGTCTATTCAGGCAAGGGCCGGCCTTTGGTTTCCGGCGCGAAGATAAGGATGAAGAGACCGAGAAGATACACCAGGGCTACCGTGGACGCCGCGCGTCCGAAGCCGCCTAAGGCGGCGACAAGAGAGCCGGTCAGAAACGGTCCCGCCGACGCGAGGAGTCTCCCGGCATTAAAGCAAAATCCTGCGCCCGTGGCACGGAGGCGAGTCGGAAACAATTCCGGAAAGTAAATCGGAAAGCCGCTAAAAATCCCATTCGTAAAAAAGCCGAGAACCGGAAGTAAGAGCAGCACGTGAAGGTAACTATGCGGCGTAAAGAACGTGATGGGGACCAGCGCAAGACTCCCGGCGCACATCAGTGCAAAGACCGGTCGTCTTCCCATACGATCGGCCAACGGTCCAAAACTCAGGTAGCCAAGTAAGGCGCCTACGTTCACAGCCATGATCGCGTAGCTGATGGAGGCGCCGATAGCGCCAGGCGAGAGACCCTGCAGATCGGGGAGGGCGCGCACGAGACTGGGAGTCCAACTGGTGACGCCCCACAAACCGAAGACAGCCACGAAGGCGAGCCCACACCCCACCCAGGTTGCGCGGGGGTAATTGCGAAACAGCTCCACAAGCTTCATATCGCGCCGCGCTCCCGGCGCGCATTCCTGCGCGTGCGTGTGTTGCCATCGTTCCGGCTCTTTGACCCACGCGCGTACCAGGAGCGCGGCGAAGGCGGGGAGAATGCCGATGAGGAATAACATGCGCCAGCCGTAGCCCTGAAACAGCAAATTCAGAAGGGCGGCCAAAAAGAATCCTACGGCCCAGGCGGATTGAAGAATGCCAGCCGCTGTGGCCCGTTTGTCTTCCGGCCACGTTTCCGCCACAATCGCGGCGCCTGCCGCCCATTCTCCTCCGATGCCCAAGGCGGTCAAAAAGCGATAGATCGCGAGGTGCCACCATTCTTCGGCGAGGGCCGCCATGCCCGTAAAGATCGCATAGATGAGAATAGTCGCGATAAGCGTTTTCGTTCGGCCGAATCGATCCGCCAAGATCCCGAAGAGCACTCCGCCGATGGCCCAGCCGATTAGAAAGACCGAAAATATAATCCCACCGTACCAGCCGATCGTTTCTGTCGATGCGCCCGCTTGAGAAACATGCAGAAGATCTTCAAGCGCCGGATGGAGCACCAGCGCATAAATCGTCGCATCCATGGAATCGAACACCCAGCCAAGCCAGGCGACGAATAACACCAGCCACTGATATCGGCTGACCCCCTGCGACCACGAGAGGGTCACGGTGCGTTTCAACGGCTGATCGATCGAGAGCATTGTGCCTGCTTCGTTCTCCGACTATAAGCTCCGGCGGGTCGGCGCACTGTACGATATTCTTCCATCCGTGACAATGGTTTCTAACGTAAACACAGTAGCTGGTTTCATCGGTTGTGGGTGGACCGGTGGTATGATACCGTGCCTTTCTTTGTCACTGTGGATAGTGAGAGAGCTATGATGGGCGACATGGGTCGATCTAGGAAATGAGGAGCGCATGAAACATGTACGAATGTACCTCCAGGTTGCGATCGTTACCGTCCTCGGTGCAGCGATTGCCTTGGCGTCGGATGCGGGAGCAGAACAGATGTTGGCGATCACCGACGGTTCTAAGGTGACGTTGGAATATACGCTCGCGCTTCAGGACCACACGGTTGTTGAAAGCAATGTCGGAAAGGAACCCATTTCTTACACGCAGGGCAATAGCGAAGTACTTCCTGGATTGGAGAAAGCGTTGGCCGGATTAAAGGCGGGTGACAAAAAGCATGTGACACTTTCAGCAGACGAAGCCTATGGTTCCTACGATGAAAAGAAAAAGGTCACCGTCACCAAAGAACAAGTGCCGCCCGAAGCGAAGGTGGGGACCAGACTTCGCTCGCCGAATGGAATGGAAGCGAAGGTCGTGGCCATTGACGGCAACGCCGTCGTCGTCGATACGAATCACCCACTGGCCGGCAAATCCCTCGTCTTCGACATCAACGTCCTGAAAGTCGAGTCCCCATCCTCTGTCCCATTACAGTAATAGTGAAGCACCGAATCAAGGAGTGTGCACCTTCTCATTCTTGAACCTGGCCGGATAGCGACCAATCCACTTGCCATCAAGCTTGGCTGGTTCAAGGTCGCGACGCACGCTGTGATTGAAGGTCGCCGGCCTGGATTTTCAATCGATCGAGACGGACACGATCCAATGTTACGAATATGCTCTTCTCTTGAGTGACCGTCACCGTGCCGGGCGGCTTGCCTTTGACCTTTCGCACGTATTTCCGACGCGCGTAGATCACTTCGCCTTTCCCACTCTTTTTCAGATCGCTATAGAGCAATGCCAATGTCGCCGCGTCCCGCACCGACTCAGACGGTGGATCAGCTCCCTTTTCAAGGCGAACGATCACATGTGAGCCGGGTGTGCCGTGGGCGTGGAGCCAGAGATCGTCGGGACGCGCCTCGCCGAAGGTCAGCGCCTCATTCTCCTTGGCATTGCGACCAACATAGATCGGCAAGCCATCCAGCGACAGAAATCGACGAAACGGCCCGGCGCGTGTGTCGTCCTTTGTTTTTAGAGAAGGCAGGCGAGAGAAAGCCGATTGCTTGTCGGTCCTTTTCACAAGCGCCGAGTCTGGTGGGAGGATTCCGCCTTCCACCTTCGTACGCTCGGCGTGTAACCCCGCCACCTCTTCTTCAGCGCGTGTGAGCCGGGGCCGGAGTTCTCGCTCCGCCGCGACATACTTTCGGTGTTTCTTGAAATAGTCGTCCAAATTGCCTTGCGGACTTTTAGCGGGATCTAAAGGGATAACCAACTCCGGCATCGCCGGATCGAAGTAGTCGATCGCTGCAAGCTGGTCGTGGCCTTTTTGCATTCGGTGCAGGCTGGCCTTGAGCAACTCCCCATATCGTGCATAGTCCTTGTAGCGTGCAGCTTTTTCGAGATCTCCGCGCAACGCTTCCGCGCGTCGTGTTGCCTTTTTAATTCGTTTCTTCAAATCGCTCAGCCTCGCCTGCTTCCAGCGTGCTTGAGCCGACTCTTCCTCCCGCGCTCGATACCGCTGTTCGATAGCGAAGGATACGGGGAACGGCTGTGCGCCGTCCGTCGATTCCAACGTGTGCGATGCCGGAGCCGAGTCAGAAAAATCTTTGCGAGTCGGCGGACGATAGACCGTGCCGACGAGATCGGGGGCCGGCTCCAACGCCGTCACGATGCGGTTCTCGCCATCGAGCATGAGGACGTTGGCTCGCCGACCCATTAGCTCCGCCAATAAAGCGCAGGGACCATCCCGCGACGTCATACGAAGGCGCACGATGCGGTCCCCTTGTACCTGTTCGATCGTGTCGATTCGCGCGCCCTGAATGTGGGCTCTCAGATACTGGCAAAAGGACGGTGGCAAAGGAGGATTGGAATGACGTAGCGTCAGGAGGTGAAGCCGCGCATTCTCCGGATCGGCGGAAATCAAAAGCGACACGGTCTGCCCGGGCGTGCGAATGTCCAACCTCACGGTACGGGGCGAGGGTTGATACACTTTTTGAATCCACCCACCCACGACCGCTGGAGCGACTTCTTCAATCACGCCTGCAATGTCTGCTGCCGACAGTCCCATGACCTTGCCTCAGGATGACATGAGTAGTGTGGCGGGAGTGGAAATCAGAAGCAAGTGGAGTTGAAATGGGCTGTGAGTGTCATGCGTTAACTACGGCCGACCGCCCTGGATAAAATGATTGTAGATAAGGCCCCCGACCAGACCAAAGCCCCAGGCGCCACCGACAAAGGCGAGACACTCTCCTGCCGTTTTGAGCATGTTAAGGCTGGATGGAAGTAAAGAAGCGACATCCGCGCCGAAAAACTGCGCATTGAAGATGAAGGTAAAGACGGTCGGCCACACAAGCCGCAACACGATCAAGACGACCGCGAGCAGCGCGGTGGTAAGCCCGAGAGTATTGGCAAAGGCCAATGGACGGATCATCATCGAATGGTCGGGCATAGTCGGTACACGCCATAGCGTATGCGACAGACGTCGGAAAGGCAATCGGTCAGTCTAGTTGCTGAAGCCCGTTCATTTCGCTAGAGTCTGATCATGCGAGAACATCCCGAGAAGGATATGCATTCCCCGTTGGTTGAACAGGCCGCGACGGTATTGGAATGGCCTCGTCTGCTTGAGGTGTTAGCCGGTCATGCTCATTCCACGATGGGGAGCGAGCGATGTCGATCGCTTCCCTTGGAGGGCTCGATTAAGCGCGCCACCATTCGATTGCGTGAGACGGCCGAGATGGTGGCATTACGTGAATCGGCCGATCCATTTCCGTCCGTCGTGTTTCCCGATCTTAGAGACGTGCTTGGCCGCGGAGCCAAGGGCGCGATCTTGGAAGCGCACGAACTTCGCGACGTATCCATCATGTTAGGACTCGCCTTTGATGTCCTCCGTTATCTGGGACGGCAGCGCGAGACGGCGCCGACCCTCTGGGAGATCGCCGCGCCTTTGTCCGACATTGGCGGGCTACGTCGACTCAAGGAGACCATCGATCGAGGAATCGATGCGGACGGCAATATTAAGGAATCGGCGACACCCGATCTCCGGCGATTGTCGCATCAGGCGCACAGCCTCAAGCAACAAATACGACGCCGCCTGGAATCGATTCTCGCGTCGACACGGTATGCAGATGTGCTGCAGGAGCATTATTTCGATCAACGCGAAGGTCGCTATGTCGTGCCTCTCAAGGCCGATATGCGATCGAAGATCCCAGGGATCGTCCATGATGTTTCGTCCAGCGGGGCGACGGTGTTTGTAGAACCGCGCGAGTTGGTGGAGTTGAATAATTCAATCAAGGTGGCGGATCTTGAGGTAGGCCGAGAGGTGCGGCGTATCCTTCAGGAATTCTCGGTGGGCGTCGCAGAACATGCGGCAGCATTGTCGTTCGGGCTCGAGGTGCTGGCCGCGCTCGATTGCATCTCGGCCAAGGCGGCGTTAAGCCATCAGATTAAGGGACAATCCGTGTCGATCAGCGCTCATGGCCGGATTGCGCTCAAACAAGCGCGGCATCCTTTATTGGTGCTTGCAAAGGAGCACGTGATCGCCAACGATCTGGTTCTCGACGAGGCCACGCGCGTGCTGATCATTTCCGGTCCCAACACGGGCGGAAAGACAGTCACCTTAAAAATACTCGGTCTATGTGCGCTCATGGTCCGAGCCGGGCTTCACCTGTCGTGCGCCACTGATTCTGAAATGGGGTGGTTCCCCGAATTGTTTGCCGACATCGGCGATACACAGGACCTTGCGAAAGATCTGTCGAGCTTTTCGGCCCACATGACCCAGATGATCCGTCTCTTGAATCACGCCACTTCTTCCGGCTCTCTCGATCGGGAGCCGGCGCTCGTCCTGCTCGATGAACCCGTGACGTCGACCGACCCGACGGAAGGTGCGGCCCTCGCCGAGGCACTCCTGCTGCGGCTGGCGAGCCTCGGCATGAAGGTGGTCGTGACGACGCATTACAACTCGCTTAAGATCTTGGCTCAGACGACGCCGGGATTTATGAACGCCAGCGTCGGGTTCGATGTGCAGACCTTGTCCCCCACCTATCGCGTCGTGATGGGTCTGCCGGGCGGATCGTCGGCGATTGAGATCGCCGGACGGTTAGGAATGGACGAATCCATTCTCGACGATGCGCTGCAACGGGTGCAACGAGAAGATCGGGCACTCGAACAAATGCTCGCAGACCTTCAGAGCAAACAGCGTCGCCTGGATGAGGACGCGGCCCGAACGGCCGCCTTGCGAGGCGAAACAGAACGAGCTGCTCGCGAGGCGGCTGAAGTGGCCGAGCGACTCACCACCACCGAACGCGAAGAGCGCGCCCGCGTCAAGAAAAAATGGAGCGACGAACTATGGCGGGCTCGCGCGCAGGTCCAATCTCTTTTGGAGACGCTTAAGACGGATCAAACCGTTTCCAAGATGAGCGCGGCCAAACAGCGATTAGGTGAATTAGACGAGAAGGTCAGGCAGCAGTTCGCACAGCCCGAAGAACGTATCCCCCTCGAGCAGCTGCATATCGGAGACCGAGTGGAGGTGGCAGGTCTTGGTACCGTCGGCACGCTATTGGAAATACCGCAGGGTAAGAAGCGGGTCCGCATACGAGTCGGGGAGACGGACATGTCGGTGGCCGCGTCTTTTCTCACGCCATCCGGTGATGGCGAACCGAAGAAAGGTGCTGCGCCTGCGGCGTCCCCGTCGATAATTCTTCCTCGCCGCTCTGAAGAGCCGTCCGTCGTGTTGGACCTACGTGGTAAAGCGGCTGATGAGGCGATTGATCTTACTCTAGCTGCCTTGGATCGAGCCGCGCTAGGAAGCAGTCCGAGTCTGCACATCATTCACGGGCACGGGACCGGCCGCTTAAAGACGGCGCTTCGCGCCTACCTGAAAGATTCTCCTTATGTCTCGACGTTCCGGTCGGGTGAGCGGGCGGAAGGGGGAGATGGTGTCACGATCGTTCAACTGAAATAATCCCGGCATCAGATTTCTTTCGCACTCCACCCATTGGTGGATTTCGTCAGACCCTGGCTGAAACCCACCACCACCACCCAGCGCAGAGCTCAACGGCATAGGATGAATGCATGATGGATCAATGCCTTCCATCCTGGCACTTTGCTTGCGAGATCCTCCATTACTGCAGTCCTGAATAGACCATGAGTAGGAGGTCACCATGGAACGGCGTATAGAAGCGGTAGATATGATGGCTGCGGTTGGAGTATTTGCGACGATCGTCGGCGGCGCGTTTTTGTTTATGGCTACTGATGCCGAGTGGACTTCGAAGCTGTCCGATACCACTGCTGAACAGATGGCATCGTTCGGTGGATCGACCACCGCCATGCAATGGGTACAACCGGCCTTGGGCGAGGCGCTCGTTCAGAATTATCTCTTGGACCGTGCCGCGATTGTCGATATGCAGGCGGCCGCCAAAGAACTCAACCACGTCGCCCTTATAAGTCACTATCGGGAGAATAGTGTCGACCCATCGTTCACAAGGATTACCGACCGCATCGCGGAGATCGATGGCGACCACGCGTCACGTGTCCAATATGTGATGGGGCGCGCCATCGTTCTTTTCACGGCTCGAGGGATTCACTCCGGCGAGCTGGCTCGGCTGTCGATGGACGGCGCCTATAACCGGCGCATGATCGGACTGACCGAAGATATGGGGCAACGATTAGAGATGGCGTACCAAGAGAGCCGCGAACCGTTGATCGGACGCATGATCGTAACCACCGCATATGAGGCGGTCCAGGCCGATGAGCAGATCCAGAGTCGTCTGGGCAAGGCCATCGTTCGGATTGCCGCTCTTCAAGAAGATCACCAGGCCAAAGGGAGCGCGCAGACTCAGTTGGGGCTCGTGGCGTTGGCCGCTATCCATACCGAACAGGTAGCGGATCGATTCGAATCGCTCGCGAGCGCAGAACGGACGCTTCAGCCCACATCAGCGACTGTCTTTGTCGGACCGCGCGCATGGCCCGATATGCCCGTCGGCCTGCTGGTGGCTGGTTCGATTGGACTCATCGGACTCTTTTGCGTGGGATTTCTGCTGCCGGGCAACAAGCTGGACGAACGCCCTGTTCTTCGCGACGTTCCTGCGGAGCCGATGTATCGAAAGACGGCCTAAGAACATGTGGGAAAGGCTCTACATCGCAGATAATCGTGACGGGCGCTCGGCAAGCGCCACGTAAGGAGACGTACCATGTCCTGGGGGTATTGGGGAATCGTGACAGGGCTGTTGGTTCTCGTGACCGTCTTCTTTTTCAGCATCGATTTGTTCTATCGGGGAAAGAAGACCCCTTCCGACGAGCACGCACCGGATAAGCGCGGCGCAACGCATGAAGCCGGATCGAGGCATGCCGCCTAGCCGGCGGCATCAGGCAGCGTGTTGTTGAGGTCTGCGCACATGCCCGCGATGCGTTCCGACGCGGGCCATGGCGCGGTCGAGACCCAGAGGTGGACAAGGCGCCGGGAGCTCTCATGAGCGAGCAGGTCAAGGCCGGCCACGAGATCGCCGCATCGGAAGAATATTATCGGACGCTGTGGAATCACGCGGTCGATGCCAAGTTGCTGGTAGACGATCAAGGCGTGATCCGCGACGTCAATAGCCGGACGGAATCAAAGCTGGGCCGTCGCCGCTTAGACGTGGTCGGAACGCAGGCCGTCCATATCTTCTGGGATCATGATCGTGCAAGATTTCGAAAATTGTTGACGCAAGTCTTGGCGTCCGGGAAAGAACGATCGGCCAGCGGCATGCAGGTGCCGACCATGAGCGGAGCCTTGCTGACGATGGACTTGGACATCGTTCCCGTTGAACGATCCGATGGCGTTACGGCCGTGTTGCTGCAATTGAGCGATATGACCGAGAAGCGGCATTTGGAGCAACAGCTCATCCGCTCGGAGCGGCTCGCCTCCCTCAGTCAGTTTGCCTCCATGTTCGCGCACGATATTCGCAATCCACTGGCGGGGATTAAGAAAACGCTTGAATTATTGGGGGCGCGACCCGAGCTGCAGGCCCAGCCCATCGCCCAATGGTTCGGGGATTTACAGCTCACGACCGACCTTCTGCTCGGCATGATCAACGATATGCTGGACGTGTATCAGGAAAGCTATTCCGGCCTGCCAATTGTGGCCTCTACGTTTCCCGTGCGTCCCCTGTTTCAAGAGGCCATCCATTTGTTTAAGTCGGAAGCCGAGGCCCGGGGGGTCACGGTGCGATTGGAGCTCTTGCCGCAGGAGATTACGATGACGGGCGACCGCCGCCGGCTGCAACGCGTCGGCGTCAATCTGCTGCACAATGCGTTGAAATACTCACCGCCGAAGGGAGTCGTGACGATCACCGTCAAGGCGGAGCGAGAGGGGGCGATGCCTGCGGGAATCGGTCGGTGCGGCGATGCGATCCTTCTTGTGCGCGTGGAGGACGAAGGGCCGGGGATTCATGCGGCCGACCTGCCCTCCCTATTTGAAATGTTTTTTCGAAAGAAGGATGGGCATGATTTACGGATTGGGCGGGGCCTGGGATTGCATTTTTGCCGCCTCGTCGTCGAAGCGCATCACGGCCGGATCTGGGCGGCCAATCGGCCATCCGGCGGCGCGCAACTGTCGATGGTGCTTCCGTTGAACGCCATGCCATGAAGACGATTCGACTGCTTATCGCCGAAGATCAGCGACTCTTTCGGCAGAGCGTGCGTTGCCTGCTGGAACGAGAGCCCGATATAGACGTGGTCGGCGAAGCCACCGATGGGCGCGAGGCCTTCAATCTCGCGATGACTTTGCGGCCTGACATCATCCTGATGGATGTGGACATGCCGACGTTGGACGGGATTACAGCGACTCGCCTCATTCAAGGCTGCACACAGGCGATCAAGGTCTTGATGCTGTCCGTGCACGATGACGATACGAGGATCGTCGCGGCCGTCCAGGCCGGCGCCAGTGGATATATTCTCAAGGATGCCGACCATAGCGAATTTCTGCGCATTATTCGCGGGACCCTTGCGGGGGAAGAGGTCGTCTCGCCGTTCCTGCCCGATCGCGGGGCGCGGACGGTCTATCGGGCCTTGGCGCAAGGCAGCGATCAACACGCTGGAGGGTTGGCTGTGCTGACGGATCGGGAGCGGGAGATTCTCGCCTATGCCTCGGGCGGCAGGGGGAACAAGGAAATCGCCGATCAACTCTGCGTGTCCGCAGATACGGTCAAAACGCATCTGCACCACATCTACCGTAAGTTACAGGTCACCGGACGCGTAGAAGCGATTCTTCTCTATATCAATGGAAAATAATCGTTCATGATGAATGTTCTTCACAATCTCCGTCACCGCGCGGGATGATGATAAATCTATCCTTCGGGGCACTGTGCATCCTTCCCTCGTCCTGTACAGTAGACTAATGGTCTGCGCTCGCGACAACAGTATCGAGGAGGGCGCCATGCAGACATCTAATTGCTCTACAGGTCTGAAGACGCTGATCGGCGTGTGCGCGTTCTGGTGTATGACGGTCGGGGTCGTGTCGGCTCAAGGGACCTGGGTCGAGGAAGTAGGAAACGTCGTGGCCTACTATCAGCTGATCTCACCCAGCGTCGAATGGACGCCCTATATCGACGCATTGACACGAGCGAGAGACGGCCTAAGACGCGGCGATCAACTGGTTGTGACGGCCGCGATGGACGAATTCGAATCGATGCTGCGCGGAAAAGCCTATGGGATCGACGGGGCGATGGCTGAAGAGCTCTATAACCTTGCGCTCACGGTCCGTTCTCCGTATGAACAGGACCTCGGATCGTCGATCTCTTCGGAAATGGAACGAAGCCGCTTGATGATCTCTCCGGTTTTGAAGATCAACATGCAGCCGCAAGACCGAGTGTGGTGTCATGAGGGAGGCTGCGACGAGTGGATTTCAGATCCGAATGCAGGATAGTGAGCCATTCTGTCTGCAATAACGCCGGGCAAGCCCTCACCCGAATAGGTGAGGGCAAATCACTCCTGCAGGTGATGGCGTTGGAGTCGTCGGCTGCCTAGGATGATCACCTTAAACTGCGTCGGCTGAGAATGTCGGCGCCTCGGTTTCATGACCGGGAGAAAGGGGTGTGATGTCGGGACTCGAATGGATGATCGTCACGGTGATCGGAGTATTGATTATTCTCGGTTTTGTGATTCTTGAGCTCCTGTTTCCTGCGGCCGGTCCCTCGGAAGGAAACGAGATTGCCGATCGTCAACCAATGCGGCGCCCTGTCGGGAACCGGCGTGCTGTCTGACCCATCGCGAGAGGTGATCTATGGTGGAAATCATCGGGGTAGCGACCATCGTGGGCTTAAGCTGGGTCTTGGCCTTCAGTATGGCGAATGAAAGTGACGCCGAGAAGCGGCGGCGTGCCTCATCGGGATTTGATTCGACCGATGTCGAAAAATCCTGGAAAGTCATCTCCTCGAAACACGCCGCATAGGAGAAATCTTTCCTGCCGCAGGTGACCAGCGATACGCCGCGAGCCGGCAGGTTGGCGCCCGTCTCAGAACGGTCTTCCTATTGGAACGTCGAATCCACACGGCAGGGAATTGACCTCGGCGGCCCGTAGGAAGCCAACGTTAGAGTTTTACAATGTGGGAGAGGATATTCAAACGAAACTGCTGATCGTCGAGGGAACCGAGTGAGCAGTCCGACTCAGACACACCCGTCAGATGAGGAAGGGTATCGGTGTTGACGACGATGACATGTACCGGCAGCGAGGGGGCGAATTCCTGCCGGGCATTCAGGAAGGTCTGGATATGACCGAGTTCGCCTTCCATGGCGGGGTTTACAAGTACAATAGCCCCTAAGGCTGTCGGGAGGCATTGTTCCCAAATCGACCGGAATCGCTTCTCGGCACGAACGGACAGAAAGTGTAGCGTCGTGTCCGCCGACAAGCGGATCAAACCGAAATCCGTGTGTTGCTCCCCAGTCGCCTCCTTCGCGCCGACGGCAGCCCACCTCGAAACCGAGAGATCCTCAACGAGCGCATGAATCAGTTCGCTTTTTCCTGTCCCGATCGTTCCCACCACAAGAATTCGTAGGACGTGTTGGTCGTCCGGTGAGTGGCCGCCGCTGTGAAGACGTCGGGCCACGGCTTCCAATCTGTCGATTACCTGACCGGCCCGATTGTCGTGAAGCGAGGTCCCACCTCCCGACGCCTCGACCGATACAGAGACAGGATGCTCGTGACGTTCCAGTTTTCGAAGGTCCTCGAACAGCAAATGTGCGAGGCTGGCAGTAATCGGCATGCGTTCGGGCACGGCGTCCGGCAAAAAGAGATAGCGGCCTGCTTTCCACCCCAGCAAGACAAACAGGGGTTCCTCGCGTTTCGGGGATCGAATGTCGGCTTCGATGATCGTGCCGTCTTTAAAATACAACGTGCCCGTACGTTCTCCGTGGCTGAGCACCAGGGCCCCCGTCTTCTGACTCAATTCCAGCATCTGAATTAGATCCAACACATTCACGTCATCGAGTGAGCCACTCAAGCCGATGCGGTCCAGCGGCATTTTCTTCGCCTGTTCGATGCGGTCAATCATCGTCTCGACATGCGAGACGAGACGGTCCAGAGGGCACGGCTTGGTGAGATAATCGTCGGAACCGATTTTGCGGGCCTTGATCCGGTCGGTGTCCTGGTCTTTGGCCGTCAAAAAGATGAAGGGGATGGTGCGCGTGACAGGATCACGCCGGAGACGGCTGCACAATTCATAACCGTCGAGGCCGGGCATGCCGATATCGGCAATGACGAGGTCAGGGCGATCGTCCGCTACCTTTTGAATGGCTTCAAGCCCATTCTCCGCCGTGTCGACCTCATAGTGGCGAGCGCGAAGATAAAGCGAGACAACACGCCTTAAATGTGGCTCATCATCGACGACGAGAATTTTTGAGGCCATGTCATGACCCTATCATGTCTGGCAAAGGACGCTTGTAGGGCAAGGAGACGGGGTCAGATGCGAGGTCGCAGGTAACGGCGAAACCGCAGGGGTATCTCTTTTCACCCGCCCACCCCAATCGCGCCAAGACGCGTGTTTTCCCACTGGGTACGTTGAGGATTTTGGCAAGCCGAGGACGAAGCAAATGACCCCGTATCGTTCGCCATGTCATGACACGATGTGCGGCTGTCCGGTCCCATGGATCACCTCGTCTGTGATGACGATGGATGTCACGCCTTGGAGCGCCGGCACTTCATACATGAGATCGAGCATGACCTCTTCGAGAATGGCCCGTAACGCGCGCGCGCCCGTTCGCATCGGGGCGGCTCGATGCGCGATCGCCTTGACGGCCTCTGGCGTGAAGTCGAGGCGCACATTCTCCAACTCGAACATCGCCTGATATTGCTTGAGCAAGGCGTTCTTCGGCTCGGTCAGCACTCGCATGAGCGCCGTTTCGTCCAGATCCGACAAGGTGGTAAAGACGGGGAAACGGCCGACAAATTCGGGAATCAGGCCATATTTGAGGAGGTCCTCAGGCTGCGTTATCTCGAGCAGATTGTTCGCCTGATTGGTGTCTCGCGTGCTGGTGCCCGAACCAAATCCGATCCGCCGATGGGTCGTACGTTGGCCGACGATCTGATCCAAGCCGACGAAGGCGCCCCCGCAAATGAAAAGAATGTTGGTCGTATCGACGCGGATGTAATCCTGCTCGGGATGTTTTCGCCCGCCTTTGGGAGGCACGTTGCATGTCGTCCCTTCGACGAGCTTCAACAGCGCTTGCTGCACGCCTTCTCCTGATACGTCGCGCGTGATCGAGGCGCTCTCGGACTTTCGGCTGATCTTATCGATCTCGTCGATGTAGACGATGCCGGTTTCCGCTTTCTTGACGTCGAACTCGGCGGCCTGCAGCAACTTCAAGACGACGTTCTCCACGTCCTCGCCGACGTAGCCGGCTTCCGTCAGCGTCGTCGCATCGGCAATAGCGAAAGGGACGTGAAGAATTTTCGCCAGCGTCTGCGACAGGAGCGTTTTGCCGGTTCCCGTTGAGCCGATCATCAAAATGTTGCCCTTTTGCAACTCGACTTCACGCAAGCGGTGCCGGCTGAGGATGCGTTTGTAATGGTTGTGCACGGCGACGGACAGAACTTTTTTCGCGCGCTCTTGACCAATGACGTATTGGTCCAGAATGGTCTTCATTTCGGTGGGCTTCGGGAGCTGCATTGTCGGCGGTAGGGAGGCGTTCTGCCCGATGTGTCCCCCGGCTCCTTCGGCTAGAAACGTGCTGCACAGCCGCACGCATTCGTTGCAGATGAGCAGGCTGGAGCCGGTCTGACAGGTGTGACAGTGGTAGGGGGCGGGACTTTCGATCAAACTCTTGACCACATTTTCCCGCTTCCCGCAAAACGAACACTGCCGATCGCGCCGGTCTTTATTCTGCCGTGATTCCCAAAACACTCCGTATACTCCGTTGCCTAAATTATAGTCTAAATTATCATGTAGCCAAGCCGGAAAAACCGCGGCATCTTACCGTGCCTGCCGGTTCAACTCAAGCGGGTAGTCGACGTGTGAGGACACCGGCTGCGAGGGGAACCGGACGGTAAACCGAGTTCCCTTGGCGGCCTGAGCCGACACTGCGATGACTCCGCCGTTATCTTGAATAAGTCGTTTCACATTCGTCAATCCTAACCCGGTGCCGTATTCTTTCGTCGTAAAAAACGGCTCGAAAATCCGACTCAGGTTCGCCGCCGTAATGCCACAGCCGGTATCGTCAATGTCGAGAGCTGTGCCGTCGCTTTCACGGCGAACGGTCACCGTCAGATCTCCACCTTCGGGCATGGCCTCTCGCGCATTGATGAGGAGATTCACTAAGGCCTCTTTGACCTGGTCGGGATCGATGTACAGATCGGAAAGATGGGGATCGAAGTGCGTCGTCACCCGGACCCGATCATGCCCGCCCTGCGCTCTCCACTGCCACAGCGCGGCCTGCACCAAGCGTTCCGGCGACGTCGGCGTCGGTTCCGGGGGTTTCTGGCGCGCGTAGCGAAGAAAATCGTTGATGCGGTGGGTGAGGCGGTCCACCTCCTCGATGATATAACGCGTCACTTCCTGCTTCACGGCATCCGGCTGCTGTTCTTCCAGGATCAGTTGAGCGGAACTGCGAATCACGCCGAGCGGATTGCGCAGATCATGCGCCAAGGCGGCGAGGAGTTGGCCGACCGAGGCGAGTTTTTCTTTTCGAATGAGTTCCTCGTTTTGCGCACGGATCGTCTGCAGGCTGTCTTCGAGTGTGCGGCGCATGGCCGCAAACGTCCGAGCCAAATCTTCGATCTCATCGCCGGTACGAATCTCAGCCGCCGGCTCTGGTAACGGCGCCCGTCCCTCGGCCGATGAAAGCGCCAGCATGTCCCGCTGCAAGGTTTCCGCTTCTTTTCGGAGGACGAGGATCGGCCGTACGATGGTATTCCCGACGCCGAAGCCCAGCGAGGCCAGCACCACGACGAGACCGAAGCCGATCAAACCGACGGTGAACAGCAACGAATAGATCGGTGCGTACGTCTCCTCCGGCTGCTGGCGGACGAACGCATACCAGCGTTGACCGTCCAGGCTGAGAGGCGAGAGACGATAGGAGAAGTGGACGGGTGCCGCGCCGATGATCGAATTGTGCCCGCCGTGCGCATCATCCTCGGCGACGAGCCAGACAGGGCGATCCTGCGCGAGTTGATTGATCAAGCTATGCTGGATGAGATGCTCTGTCGGCGGCAGAACAGGGCACACGAGGGGAGTGCCAGCCGTATCGAGCAACATGCCGTGTCCCGTTTCGCCGACGCGGATCGATAGGATGGTGTCCATCAGCACCTTACGCCGAAGCATCAGGCCGACGACGCCGATCGGCGTCTCATGGTCGTCGCCTGCAATGGGGACGGAGATTGCAAATACATAGTCGTTCACCTGCGGGTCGAGATGTAGGGAGCTGACGTAGGCAACGTCCAACCCGTTCTCGGACGCTTCCTGCCACCAGGTTTCTTGCGCGTTGAGATAGGGCGCCCGGCTATCGTTCGATGCGACGAGGGCGCCGCGATTGTCGGTGACGACGACGCGGACGTAATGACCCTCATCGTGAGCCCATTCCATCAAATAGTGAATGGATTGCGTCAGCGGAAGGCGGCCGCTGTTGAGTTGGGCCAGCAGCTTCGGCGAATAGCCTTCTTCCAAGAGCGTCTGAATCTCCCGGTCGCTCTTGCCCACGTATCGCTGATTGGATAATTCCACGATTCGGCGCACCAGTACCGGCGCGGCCGCAAGCTGCATCGCGCGGTCGATTTCCATGTCCACGGCGTTCGAAATGTGAATGGCGGTGGAACGGGCGATTTCTTGAAAGCTGCTGCCGATAGAATGTTTCAGGCTCTTGGTACTGTACAGGTAGGTTGCGTCGAGGGCGACAAAGCCGGGAACGATGCCGACAATCAGAAGGGCGACGAAAAACTTCTTTTGGAGGCCGCCGGTTCTGGGCGAATAGGCCATCATGCCCCCGACGTTACGGTCATAGATGATCCCGTGCGGACCTGCCCCACGTCGAGAGGCATGTGCCTGCGACGCGGAGCATGGCGTCGATCATGTCCCTGGCGATGGCGAAAGTCAAGGGCGAGGCGAGGTCGGTCTCGATCCCGTCAAGGGTTCTCATCGGGCGCGCTGAGCTGATATTTTGCCATCCGGTAGCGCAGGGTATTGCGGGTGATTTTCAGCAGCCGGCTGGCCTCCGACACATTTCCCCCGCTCTTTTCGAGGGCTTCTTTCAGCATGGCCTTCTCCACTTCTTCGACGGATAGGCCGAACGAGAGTAATGAGACCGGGGAAGGGGAAGCGGACGACGTCGCGGATTCGGTCGACAGCCGGAGTGAAGACGGGAGGTGTTCAGGTTTGATGAACCCTTCGCGGCAACTGATCGTGATCCATTCGACCACATTGTGTAGTTCGCGAATATTGCCGGGCCAATGATGACGCTGCAAAATCGCTAATGCTTCCGGCGAGACGCCTCCGAGACGAAGTCCCCTCTCCTGGCAGGACGTCGTCAGAAAAGCCTGGAGAAGATCCGGAATATCTTCCCGCCGTTCTCGTAGCGGCGGGATATGCAACGGACAGACGTTCAGTCGATAGTAAAGATCTTCGCGGAATTTGCCTTGCTTGATCAGGGCCGAAAGATCCTGATTGGTGGCGACGATCACACGGATGTCTACCTTGACTCCGTGAGTACTGCCGAGCGGGTCCACCGTGTGGTCTTCTAGCACCCGCAGTAGCTTGGATTGCGCCGCCGGGCTCATCTCGCCGATTTCGTCTAAAAATAAGGTGCCGCGATCGGCGAGTTGAAATCGCCCGGGTTTCGTCTTTTTGGCATCGGTGAAGGCGCCCTTTTCGTATCCGAACAGTTCGGATTCCAGCAAAGTCTCGGGAATGCCCCCGCAGTTCACCGTCACCAGCGGGCCGGTGGCGCGAGGGCCTGCATAGTGGATGGCCCTGGCCAGCAGCTCCTTGCCGGTGCCGCTCTCGCCGGTGATGAGGACGGTCACATCGGTCTTGGCAACTTCCATCGCCAGCCGTTTGACGGCGTCGAGACTCGCCGAGCGCCCGACAATGCGTTCGAATCCGAATCGCTCGTGCAGGCCCGCCTGCAAGGCCTGATAATGTTGCGAGAGGTGTTTGGCTTCCAATGCCCGCGCAATGACAATCTTTAATTCGTCGTGATCGACGGGTTTGGAGATATAGTCGTACGCGCCTTTGCGCATGGCATCGACGGCGGATTTTACGGTGCCGAATCCCGTAATGATCAGGACCGGGACGCCCGCGCGCAGCCGCTGCGCGGCTTCCAACACGTCGAGCCCTGAGTTGGCGCCGAGCTGTAGATCCGTGATGATGAGGTCGATCCGACTGTCCTGGGTCAGGAGGCGAATGCCCTCTTCTCCGGAGTTGGCCAGCAGAAGATCGTATCCTTCCTGCTTGAGGACCAATTCGAGCAGGCGCCGCATACGCTCTTCGTCTTCGATGATGAGGAGGGTGGCAGGCCGCATGGAGTCGCCGTGTATATCCCGATTAGAGTTTAGGGTAGTGCGTTGACGCTGGTGATGACACGCGCCCACCTCATGAGCAAACTATAGTGAATGGGTGGAGGTCATGCAAGAGCCGTCGCGAATGACCGAGACGGATGACGTTAGGACTGATGCGTGTGAACGGGCCGCTTGTTACGGAACGCCATGGCGATGTTTCGCAGAAACCCCGCATGTTTCGCTCGCCGGATGGGACTCAACCGAAATCGCTCGGCAAACTCGGATTCCGTCATGCGCGCGCAGTGGTCTAGCTGGGGCGCCAAGGTGAACGCCGAGGGGTGAAAGGCCCGTTCAGCCGTAGGCGTGGCAGAGACATTATACGGACAGATGTCGAGACAGTCATCGCAGCCGAAGATACGATTGCCCAGTCGGCTGCTCAATTCATCCGGAACCGCTTCGCCGGTACGGGGCAATTCGATCGTGAGGTAGGAAATACAGCGGCGCGCGTCCACGACGTACGGTTCCACGATGGCCCCCGTTGGGCACGCTCGAATGCAGAGGGTGCAAGACCCGCACAGATCGGCGCCCGGCTCATCAGCGTCCAATTCCAGCGTCGTCAGGATTTCTCCCAAGAGCAGCCACGAACCGAAGCGCGTCGAAACGAGATTGGAATGCTTGCCGATCCAGCCTAATCCCGCCTGTTGTGCCCACGCTTTTTCCATGACAGGACCGGTATCGACATACCAGCGGGTCTCGGCTTCTGGCGCAAGATCGCGAATACGCGCGGCCAACTGATCGAGCCGCTTGCCAAATACGTCATGATAGTCCTCTCCCCACGCATAGCGCGCGATTCGGCCGTTGTCGGGCGCTTCATCGGCCTGTTGATCGGTATAGTAATTCAAGCCGACGGAAATGACCGACCGGCAGCCGGGGAGCACCAATCGCGGGTCGAATCGTCGCGCCGGTTCGCGAGCCAACCACGCCATGGCTCCATGATAGCCCTGTCGAAGCCACTGCATCAGTCGGGTCGAAACAGAATCCGCGGAGTCGTCGCATGGCAAGAGGCGGCTGATGCCGACCGCATCGAAGCCGAGGTTCTTCGCTTCGTGCTTGATCGATTTGGCGAGTGTCATGGCGTTCGGCCGGGCACTTGAGAAGTCGGCGGCGGGAGCGAGGCCGAGCAATCGAAGACGACGGCAAATCGCGCGGAACAATGAGAGGTCGTGCATCTTCCGCACGTCCCCGTAATGCGGGTCTTCCAGTCGGTTTCCTTGTCGTTAAAGCGGCAGGTCGTCACGCCGCCTTTGGAGATATTGGCCCAAGGCTTATTGGTACCGGGAAGTTTTGCGACGACGCATCCCGCAGGCATCGGTATGCGGCAGCTCTGACGCGCCTCATTCTTTCCCATCCCGAAATTACACGTCGTCTCGGTCGTCGCGGATGAGGATTCTCCAAGAGGCTGCGCAACCGCAAGACCAAAGAGAAAAACCGGTAACATGCCCACGAACAATACCGACCGTTTCATGCGCAGGATCCTACCACACCAAGGCGAACCGCATCGACTAGCCGCAAAGTCACGGCGACTGCTCAACACGCTCTCAGCCACATGAGACTGACTCTCGATCGAGACTGGACCAATTGATGTGTTGCGCCATCCTGCGGCTTTCTGCACAGTTCAGCGATCGTATCGAACCTAATGGCAAGCATCAGACCCATCTAAACCCTGCTGTGCCCACGTAAGAATAGGATTGGCTAACGAGACGTGAAGTAGAGACGATGGGCGTCCAACTTACAGGCCAAGCAGTCGAATATCGGGCAGAAAGTTTTATCAGACATTGCGAGGGTACAGGGGTCAGAATGCTGAAGATGGGCGAATGTCCGGACCACGCTGTCTGAATCGATAGGCTCGTATGTGCGATGATGACTTGAAGGACTGGCGATTAAATGATGACCGTCGGGAATCACCGACAATTCCTTACGCGCGCCATACGCCGAATCGTGGCTACTGTTGCCCATGCGATTGTTCTCATGGCCATTTCGACGGCAACAGCGGAAACGGTGGCGCCGAGTGACCATTGGGGCGCGATTAGCTATCCCGATCGAACGCCGACTCTCATCGCAGGTCTCACCGTCAACCGATTTACAGAATTTAACGGAAGCGGCGCCCGGTTCAATGCCATCCAGGAAACGGCCGGGTTTAATTTTGCCACCGTAAGTTGGACTGAACGCATCAAGTGGTTTGACGGGTGGAACGGCAATTTGACCATCGGAGGAGGACCCACCGGCGATGAGCCTTCTATTTATCTTCAGAACGGGTTCGTGCATCGATTGCTGGGCAATAAGCCTGTGCCCGTGAATGAGACGCGGGGTGGGGCAGATTTCATGCTGGGCGGCTCGGTCACGCGGTGGTGGGGATTGTTTGGTTCCAGCGAAAATGGATTCGCGGGAATGGGACTTGCTGTCGGATCACTCTATCAAGAAGTGTACGGGCGGGTGGGCCTTCGACAGGTATCGATTGCGGAGATTCTCGCATCAATCAGTCCGTCGATCGTCCCGCAGGCGCTGGAGACCTTTTCTCGATACGTGCGGTTTTCAGGTATGGGACGTTATGGCCGGCTTTATGGTGGATCGGCCTATTCCGACGACGTAATTGCCAATCAATCCTATCTGGGGCAAGTCTCGGTATCGATCGCCGATTACGACGGGCACGATCCGCCGCGTTGGGAATTGGAATTTGCCGCCACCATCGATTCCGGATTATTCGTGACGCCCAGCGGCCATGGCATCGAACGGCGATTCGGCTCTCTTGCCATCCACTTTCCATACGGCGTCGTGGAAACGTGGAACGATGCGTTAGGTAAAACAGATTCAGGACCTACCTATGGGTTTCGGCTCATGATTGATATCCTGAGGATTCAGGCGGCATTGGCATCCCCCTAACAATCGAGGAGCGTCTCTAGCCAGGAAAATATTCTGGAATAGTCAAGCTGACGCAATAGCTGACTAAGCGCTGCGCACCGTGCAGGTAACGTTCGAGAGACGCGTGAAAATATTACGGGGGAAAGGTCAAGTCGGCGAGTTCCACATTGTCGAGCCCTTGCTTGACTAAGGCGATGAGATCGAATCCGCGTTCGATTTTATGGATGTGATCCAGCTCGCTTCTGGTACTGGGATGAGGCGGCACGAAGAGGCGGCAGCAATCTTCATCCGGCTCAATAGAGGTCTGAAACGTACCGATCTTTTGCGCTTGTTGCGTGATCTCGAGCTTATCCATTCCGATCAGTGGGCGAAGAATCGGTAAGCCGGACGCTTCTTCGACCACACTGATGTTCTCCGCGGTTTGAGAGGCAACCTGGCCCAAGCTGTCGCCGGTTACTAAGGCCCAACAGCGCTCGCGCCGCGCCAATTCTTCGGCAATCCGAATCATCATTCGCCGATAGAGCACGATACGGAACGCGGACGGGGCGCCGAGCACGATCTGGCGCTGGATATCACCGAACGGAACTAAATACAATCGCGAATTCGACTGATAGCGGGTGAGCAGTTCGGCAAGCTCGCGAACCTTTTCTTCCGACGCTCGTGAGACATAAGGACGACCGTGAAAATGGATGAAGACGGCCGGGCATCCGCGTTTCATCAGGCGATAGGCGGCAACCGGGGAATCGATGCCACCAGAGAGCAGGCACGCAACCTTCCCGCTCGTTCCAATGGGGAGTCCGCCGGCTCCTTCTTCTCTGTGCAGGAAATAGTACGCGTCCTTGATGAGGGTTTCGATATGGATGGTGACATCCGGCTGACGAAGATCGACGGCTTTGCCGGTGATCTGACATACATGCGCGCCGATTTCACGTTCAACGTCCATCGAGGTCATCGGCAGACGTTTGTCCGACCGCTTGGCCGAGACGCGAAACGTCGCAAAAGCCACATCCTGTATGGCTTCGCCGATGGCGGACTTCAACGGATCCAAGAGACGGGTCGTGTCATCGTCGAACGGAGCGGACTGCGCGAGAGAAAAATTTGCAATGCCGAAGACACGTGCCAGACGTTCTCGCACAAGTGGCCATGAGGCGTCCGGTTGCAGGATCACCCGAATTCGCCCTTGCAGCGTATCGACTTGCTTCCCGCCCACGTCGCGTACGGCCGAACGAATGTTGCGCGCCAGCCGTTGCTCGAAGAACGGCCGATTCCGCCCCTTCAGCGCCAGCTCATGATAATGAATGATCGCACAACGCATCTTAATTCTAATTTTGCTCGGAGTGCGTTCTAAAAGGATGCTCAAAAAGGTCATCCAACGAGGCCGGAGGTGAGGCAACACCGCAGGCGTACCCGATTACACCCGCTACCCTAGCCGCGCCAAGACGCGCTCCTTCCCTTAGGGTACGTTGAGGATGTTGACGAACCGAGAATGCAGCTCGGGAAAAGGCGCGTCTTGGCGCGGCTGAGGCTGGGGGGTGTAATAGTGCCTTTTTCAGCGTCCCTCATAGCCCTCTAAGTATCGCTCCGCGTCCATGGCAGCCATACAGCCCGATCCCGCAGCCGTGATCGCTTGACGATAATGCGTATCCTGCACGTCTCCCGCTGCGAAGACTCCCGGCCGGTTCGTCGCCGTGCCATGCTTGGTCAGAATATAGCCTCGTTCATCCATATCGATCTGGCCTTTGAAGAGACGAGTGTTGGGGCTGTGGCCGATTGCGACAAAGACGCCGGCGCATTTCAGCTCCGATACGTGTCCGGTCACAATATTGCGCAATCGGACGCCAGTTACCACATCGGCGCCGAGAATGCTCTCGACGACAGAGTTCCAAATGAACGAGATTTTTTCGTTTTTGAATGCGCGATCCTGCATGATCTTCGAGGCACGAAGTTTATCCCGTCGATGAACGACGGACACCTTGCTCGCAAATCTTGAGAGAAAGTTCGCTTCCTCCAAGGCCGTGTCTCCACCTCCGACGACGACTAATTCCTGCCCACGGAAGAAAAATCCATCGCACGTGGCGCAACTGGAAACCCCGTGCCCCATGAGCGTCGACTCTCCTGGAATACCGAGCCAGATTGCCGAGGCGCCTGTTGCAATAATTAACGTCTTCGTGTCGATCGAGTGTTCGCCCTCGATCGTGAGACGGAGCGGTTGGCCGGTCACATCGACCGACGTCACATCGCCGGAGATGAATTCCGTGCCGAATCGTTCGGCCTGCGCTCGCATTTCTTTAATGAGATCCGGTCCCATAATGGCATGATGGAATCCCGGATAATTTTCAACTTCGGTCGTCAAGGTCAACTGGCCGCCCGCATGAGCCCCTTGAATGAGCAGGGGTGTCAAATTGGCGCGAGCGGTATAGATAGCGGCCGTAAGGCCGGCGGGACCGGACCCAATGATGGCAACATTCTGCATGGCGACAATTTATCACATGCCGTCAGATGCTTGCACGGTGGACGGCCTTTCGGGCAAATCCTATGCTCTTGACAAGGCGGCACGGCGCGTTATCTTAAAGGCATGGCGTCGAGAGAACTCACCTACGATGAAAAAAAAGCGGCCGAGGCGGCGTTCCGTGGCCTTCCGTTAAATCCTAAATGGTCCGCCGCGGCTCGAGATGTGTACGAGGGAATCGTCCACGCCACGCAAGGCAAAGAGGCCGTGCATCCGTTGCTGACCGATCTGGAAGAGGTTTCATCATCTTCCCCCGAGGCGAGCCGAGAACTGACGGTGCAAGAGGCACAGGAGGAAGAACGTCCGGTACAGCTGCTCAATCGGCAGGAAGCGATCGAAGCCGGAATTCTCGTGGATGTGTCGCCGATCGCTGAACAGGTAGGCTTGCGTTTATCCGTCGGTATCAGTAAGCCGCTGTGGGAGTTGGGCATTACGGCATCGCATCAGCTGGATGACGACGAATGCCGGGGTCGTGTCCGGGATGTGTTGATTGCGCTGAGACTGCATGTCGAACAGGCGGAGATTACGGCCCCATGGATCAAGTTTCCGGCGCTGCTCGCGCTTCCCCCTGAATCGCAACCACAAGTGTGTACGCTGGTTGCCATTGCGCACAAAGATTCGTCTGCCCCATACGCCCTCACCGTGATGCTGCCTGAGGAAATGACCGGGATCTCGGTCTCTGAGTAGAACCTTTTAATTCATCTACCGTACCGTCTGCCGATTCGCGTGTATTTTTTAACTCCACGTAAATTCTATTCACCGCACGTCTAAGTTCTAACATCGGCCGTGTCCCATCCAGAACATAGTCGGCTCTGGTCATTTTTTGCTTGAGCGGCATCTGAGCACGTACACGCCGTAGCGCCGCGGCTTTGGTGAGATGGTTCCGCTTCAGCAGTCGTGCGATTTGTGTCTTTTGGTCGGCTACCACTACGACGATTCGATCCACCCGCTTGTCGACTCCGGCCTCGAATAGCAACGGGACGTCATATGCCACGATCGCTCGTGGATTCTTTCGTGTGATTTCTCGCAGGAGCCGAGCTTGTTCTCGCGCGACTCTGGGATGAATGATCGCGTTCAGTCTGCGGAGTTGGTTCGGGTTTCGGAAGACAATGTCGGCTAAGGCGGGACGATTTAATGTTCGATCGGGACGCAGGACGCGGCGGCCATAATGGCGAACAATCTCGCGCCACGCAGGTTTGCCGGGCTGCACGACCTGTCTCGCGAGTTCATCCGCGTCGATAATGTGGGCGCCAAAGCTTTGAAACAGCCGCGCGACCGTACTCTTGCCGGTGGCCACTCCTCCCGTCACTCCGATCAGCATGGCGGAAGATAGCATGAGGTCTTTACGCCTCACAACCAAATGGGGTACCTTGCAGAGCAGGATAGGCTCAAGAGCGGCGAATGGGGTAAGAGATGTGGTTACGGGTCATGACGCGGGAATTCACACGATCCGCCGTGGTTCTTTTGGCGATGACGCTCGGTTCTTTCTCTGTGTCGGGCCAAGAGTCGGAGTCGGCAAAGGATTCGGGTCAATCTCGCACAGTCACGGTTGCCTTGGACGGCAGCGGTCAATATAAATCTATCCAAGACGCCATTGACGAAGCCAAGCCCGGCGACACGATTCATATTCAGCCCGGAGAGTATCCGGAAGATGTCACTATTCACAGTAAGGATCGTCTTCGCTTGATCGGGGCGGGGGTCGAAAAAGTCACGGTGCTCGGCCGCGAGCGGGTGGGGGTCTTTCATATCGGTAAATGGCCATACGGCGCGACTCACATTGAAATCAGCGGCCTCACCATTCGCGAACATGGCGGTCATGCGATGGGTATCTTCAACGGGAAAAGCATCGTGCTCCATGACGTCCGCATCAACGGCATGCTCTTCGGACAACAGGTTCAAGACGTCCATATTGAGAACTGCACCATCGGCGGAAGTGAAACGACCGGCGTGCAATTCGCCGATTCGCAGGCCGTGTTGATCGGCAATCTCATCCACGATAACGATCACGGCGTGACGGTAGCCGGCAAATCGTCCATTCGTCTCGAACGCAATGTGATTACGAGAAATCTCTTCGAAGGGGTCCTCGTGACGGATCATGCGACGGCTGCCTTGGTCAGCAATACCATCACGAAAAACGGCGGGGGCGTCGCGTTTCTGAATATGGCGTCCGGAGAAGCCTCGGGAAACGTGATCGGATTGAACCAGGTCGGCTTTTTGATTGCGCCATCGAGCCACCCCATGCTGTCGTACAATGCGGTCCATAACAGTGAACATAATTACGTGAGAGCCGGCTCACCGCCGACGGCGGCGCCCGAATTGCAGTCGCAGACCGATCTTGTGACCGAACCGCAGTTTGTCGATTCCAGTCGGGATGACTTCCGCCTCAAGCCTAACAGCAGTCTCATGCACGTAGGAAAATTTGCTTATCTCGGCGCTTTGCCGCCGCTCGAAACTACACGCTGAATCCATCCTGTTCACGTTACCTTCCTGTCGCCCGCCTATCCTTGCTGCACCTATACAACGGGATTTCGTGTGGTATGATAAATCTCATAGAGGCACGAATGGCAGCCTTTGAAAGGGAGGAAAAGGAGAGACGGATGGCCAGCTATCGACCCGAACACGAAACGATGAACTCCGAGGGCATCCCTTCTCTCGACGACATGGAAGTCGGCAAGCCTGTCGGCGCTATCCTGCCTATGTCGGAAGAGGCCCAAGTCGCGTTACGAGACAGTATCGAATTAGTTGATTTTCTGCTCAATCAGGAAAGCGTTACCTGGAATTAGATCGTATGCCTGGCTCGCTCCGCCTCGACACCATCCATCGTCCGCTTTCGTCGATCCCTCAGTAGCGTCCAGAAAAGTTCTTCGAACTCTTCTTTTTCGCACAACTGGTTGTACAATTTTCTCTGTACAGGCTCTGCGCACTCAGACTAGTATTCTGAGCACACTTCACCTCGGCTACTCACGTGCAGTCCTCATCGAAAGGTATCGTTGGATCTTCAATGCCTGACCCAGAAGGAATGGCTCGAAGCCGATGGGATGGGAGGCTTTGCTTCCGGAACCGCGGCGGGTTTGCGAACCCGTCGGTATCACGCGCTCTTATTAACCGCCGTCACCCCGCCGACAGGCCGAGTCGTTCTGGTCAATGGATTTGATGCCTGGGTCAGGACATCGGCCGGCTCCGTGGCTCTTTCGTCTCAACGCTATGCACCCGACGTCATCCATCCCAATGGCGCCCGGGGAATTGAATCATTTGCGCATGATCCCTGGCCTCGATGGATCTTCCGTCTCGACGACGGAACGCACATCGAGCACGAGGTCTTTGTCCGACACGGGTCGTCCATGACGGCCCTCTCGTGTCGTGTCCACGCGCCTCACGGGACGGCCTGGCTTACCGTACGCCCGTTTTTGACGGGCCGCGATTATCATGCGCTGCATCATGAAAATCCCGCTTTCCATTTCACTCCGGCCGAAGACCATGCACGCCTGACGTGGAGCCCCTATCTCGGGGTGCCTGGAGTCGTGTCCCTTTCAAACGGCTTCCATCGTCACCACCCTGAATGGTACCGGAATGTGCTCTACACGGAGGAGCGCGTGCGCGGCCTCGACGACACGGAGGATGCGGCGTCCCCAGGTGAATTGAAATGGGACGTCACCGATCAGAAGGCCGTCTGGACATTGGCGTCCGAAAAAACGGAACTGCCGACGATCTCTCAACCACAGGAGATCGAGCAACTATTCAACACACTCCGCGCATCCGAGCTGCGGCGCCGCAAGTTTGTCACTCCGCTGATTCAATCGGCCGATGCCTATATTGTCCGCAGACAACACCGCATGGTTTCCGCGGAGGGACAGACGAATGCGACCTTCGGAACAACGATTATCGCCGGCTATCCTTGGTTCACCGATTGGGGCAGAGATACGTTCATCGCGCTACGAGGGCTGTGTATTGCCACCGGCCGGCTCGACGTAGCCTGTCACATTCTCCGTGAGTGGGCCGGCACGATTTCCCAAGGCATGGTCCCGAACCGATTCCCAGACGGAGGGAACGAGCCGGAATATAATTCGGTCGATGCCTCGCTTTGGTACATCCTTGCCTTGCACGACTATTTGTGCGCGGCGCAGCGGAACCACGCGAAGACGGTTACACGCGATCCAACGCTGTTCGACGAGTCCATTGAAGCGATACTTTCCGGATGCGCCGCAGGTACACGATTCGGCATTCATCTTGATACGGACGGCCTGTTGGCCTGTGGGCAGACGGGAGTACAGCTCACCTGGATGGATGCCAAAATCGGTGACCGGATCGTGACCCCACGCATTGGAAAGCCGGTGGAAGTGCAAGCGTTGTGGCTGAATGCGCTGAAGATCGGCGGAGCGCGGTCCGCGCGCTGGAGGGATATCCTTCAGCGCGGCGCGGCTACGTTCGAGCAATGCTTCTGGTGCGAGTCGGGATATCTATATGACGTAGTCGATTGCGATCACCAAAAGGGCGCGGTCGATGCGTCGTTCCGTCCCAATCAGATCTTTGCTGTCGGCGGCTTGCCGTACCGTGTTCTGCAAGGACCTCATGCGCGGGAGGTTGTCGAGGCGGTCGAACAGCGTCTATGGACCCCCATGGGATTGAGGTCGTTAGCACCCGGTGAGCCGGGATATGTTGGCGTCTACCGCGGTGGTGTCCTCGAACGTGATCGCGCCTATCATCAAGGAACGGTGTGGCCGTGGCTGGCGGGCCCATTTATCGAAGCATGGGTACGTGTGCATGGTGAGACGGCGCAGGTGAAACGGACGGCTCGCGAGCGATGGCTTGATCCGCTGCTCATGAACGCGTCCCATCTCGGCCATCTGCCGGAGATAGCCGATGCGGAAGCGCCCTATACGCCGCGTGGATGTCCCTTTCAGGCGTGGTCCGTCGGCGAGGCCTTGCGAGTGAGGATGATAGTGACAGAGAACAGCATGAAAGGACCGGGACGATGAAACCTACACCTCCGCACGGTGCTGAAGCACGGCGATTGGAAGACAGTGCGAGTCGCACCCAACATTGGAAACGATGGGGACCTTATCTCAGCGAGCGGGCGTGGGGCACAGTGCGCGAAGATTACAGCCCCCATGGGACGGCCTGGGAACACCTCTCGCACGATCACGCCCGGTCGAAAGCGTATCGATGGAATGAGGACGGCCTAGGCGGGATTTCAGATCGCCACCAATTTATCTGCTTCGCACTGGCGCTCTGGAATGGGCGAGACCCCATTCTGAAGGAACGCCTCTTCGGTTTGACGGGCCATGAAGGCAATCATGGAGAGGATGCCAAAGAGTACTATTTCTATCTCGATTCGACGCCGACTCATTCCTATATGAAATATCTGTACAAATATCCCCAGGCAGAATTTCCCTATACGCGCTTGGTCGAAGAAAATCGCCATCGTGGGCGGGACCAGCCGGAATTCGAGCTAATGGACACGGGTGTATTCGATCAGGACCGCTATTTCGACGTGTTTATCGAATATGCCAAAGCCGCGCCCGACGATCTCCTCATTCAGATCGACATCGTGAACCGTGGACCGGAGCCCGCAGAACTCACCGTCCTGCCGACGGTCTGGTTTCGTAACACCTGGTCGTGGGGACTCGACATTCGTCGGCCGAGGCTTCGCAACGGCGAACCACTATTCGGTAGGGGCCACGGCATAAGTGCGATCGAATTGGCGCATAACTACTATGGCCGCCGGCGCTTATTCTGCGAGGGCTTGCCGCCGCTGCTGTTTACTGAAAACGAAACGAACGCCCAGCGTCTCTACGGTGAAGACAATAGTTCCACGTATGTCAAAGACGGCATCCACGACTATATTGTGCAGGGCCGCAAGGAAGCGGTCAATCCGGCTCTCGTCGGATCGAAGGCTGCGGCGCATTACGTGGTGACGGTCGCGTCGGGTGAGACCCATTCGATTCGGCTGCGATTGACCGACGGTGAGGGCTCTGCGGACATGTTCGGCGTCCCGTTCGACACTATAGTTGCGCAGCGCCGGCAGGAAGCGAATGAGTTTTATCGTGAGCATGAGGTAGACGGTCTTTCGGAAGACGCGCGGTCTATCCAGCGCCAGGCATTCGCAGGACTGCTGTGGAGCAAGCAATTCTATCACTACGAAGTGGATCGCTGGTTGCGCGGTGACCCGTCCGGACCGGAGCCCCCGTCGGACCGTTTGCATGGCCGGAATTCGGATTGGCCGCATCTCTACAATGCGGATGTCATTTCGATGCCCGACAAATGGGAGTATCCCTGGTATGCCGCGTGGGACCTCGCCTTCCATTGCGTGCCGCTCGCGCTAGTCGATTCAACGTTTGCCAAAGAACAACTCATTCTGCTGCTCCGTGAATGGTATATGCACCCGAACGGTCAATTACCGGCCTATGAATGGGCGCTGGGTGATGTCAATCCGCCGGTCCACGCCTGGGCGGCCTGGCGCGTCTATAAGATCGAGAAGAAACGGCGCGGGGTCGGCGATCGCCGTTTTCTCGAACGCGTGTACCAAAAGCTGCTCTTGAATTTCACCTGGTGGGTCAATCGGAAAGATACGGAAGGAAAAAATATTTTCCAAGGTGGGTTCTTGGGCCTCGATAACATCGGCGTCTTTGATCGTAGCGCACCCTTGCCGACCGGCGGACATATCGAACAGTCGGACGCGACGAGCTGGATGGGGATGTACTGCCTTAATATGCTGGCGATCGCCATGGAGTTGGCCAGAGACAACAATGCTTACGAGGACATGGCGAGTAAGTTTTTTGAACACTTCGTCTATATTTGCGCGGCGCTGAATCGCATGGGCCAAGACAGTCTGGAACTATGGAATCGCGAGGACGGATTTTTCTACGATGTGCTCCATCTCCCTGACGGACGTAATCAGCCGATGAAAGTCCGCTCGATGGTCGGGCTCATCCCCCTCTTTGCGGTAGAGACGCTCGATTCCGAATTGGTGGACCAGCTCCCTCGGTTCAAGCATCGCATGCAGTGGTTCATCGAAAATCGGCCGGACTTCGGTGCGCACGTGGAAACGCAATCGGATCGTCATGGTGTGCGCCGATTTCTTTCCCTTGTGAATTGCCAAAGGCTGGGGCGTGTGCTGCAGTACATGCTTGACGAAAAAGAGTTCTTGTCGCCGTACGGCGTTCGCGCCCTGTCACAGTTTCATCGTGCCCATCCCTATACGCTGTCGGTCATGGGGATGAAATATCGCGTGGGCTACGAGCCGGCAGAATCCAACACCGGAGTGTTCGGCGGCAACTCGAACTGGCGTGGGCCGGTCTGGTTTCCGGTGAATTTTCTGATCATCGAATCACTCCAGAAGTTTCATTACTTTTTGGGCGAGCGATACCGCGTCGAATGTCCTGTCGGCTCGCGTCGCATGATGCACTTAGGAGAGGTCGCCAATGAGCTCTCGCACCGTCTCACACGGATTTTCCTCCGCGGGCCGGATGGCCGCCGGCCGGTCTACGGGGGGACCGAGAAATTTCAGCATGATCCGCATTGGCGGGATCTCGTGCTCTTCTATGAATACTTTCATGGCGACAACGGGGCTGGGATCGGCGCCAGTCATCAAACCGGATGGACGGGCCTGGTGGCGAAATGTATCGATATGCTTGTGCGAGGCGGAACGAACGTATGAGGACCGGCAAGAGCCGCGATCACGGGTCTCGGCCGTAGCGAATTTTCAAAGCGAGGATAGAGGACGCGAAGACCAGGTCACGATATTCGCAAAAATAATCGGCCTAGCTTGAATCCAAGACGCTATAGATCAACCACAGGAAGACACCGGTGGTAACGGTGATCAGCATTACCAGCGACATGTCTTTGGCGGATTTCGATTTCCAGGTCTTGGTGAGCTGCAGCAGGAACGCCAAGGTCGTTAAGATGCCTGCGACGAGCCCGATGATCATGGTGAAATCAAGAGGAGGTTTTTTAAGACGCGTTAGCGTCGGCCTTGGTTTTCAATCACCTTGAGATGTTCGTATTCATAGGGCTCGCAGGTTGTTTGCAAATTCGGACTTCTCGGCCACCGTCTCGCGCAGATCACTTTTGCATCGTCCTTTAACTCTTGATGCGTGCGCTCTTCAAGTTCGCGCAAACGATCCGTCAGATCCAGAGGCGGTTCCCGGTTGGGGGTATTTTTTGGCGCCGCCTCCTTCGGCTGCGGGGGCCAATCTGCCGGGACGCTTCGTGAAGCCGTCGCGGATTGCGGGGCATCTAATCGCCAGCGGACCAATTTCCCGTCTTCATCCACCGTGAGCGTGAGCCCGAATCGAGTGTAGTCGTACTGTACTTCCCGCGAACTGCGCCGCATGATGACGGCGCGCGGCAGGCCGAAACGTTCCTGAATTTCTTCTCGCTTCATACCAACCCTGAGCGTCAGGTCCCGAACAGGTTGCAGAATCGGGTCGGCTTTCGGCTGGCTGACGCGCGGCAGCCGGCGCGTGCGCTGGGCCAACGTGTCGAGGGTCAATTCTGAAATTCGAAGCAATCGCCAGACCGATACCGTGCCTGATGGACAACCGGCTGAGTTCGGCTCTTCGAAGAGCATTTGGGTCTCGATCGGGACACCAAGAAGTCGCGGTAGCTGCGTATAGTTCAAGACCTCTTGAGCGGCCGATTCGTACGCGCGTTGGCGACCGTCTTCCGCCGTAGCGGCGCACGAGGCCCGTCCTGAAAAGAACAGCTCATCACCGAAGCGAAACATGGCTTGCTCCGTCCAGAACGGCCGCGTCGATGCGTCGCCCCAGACCTCGAACGGTCCTCCAATAATGCAGAATGCTATTGTCAGTACCCATCCATATGCCTGTTTCAACCTCTTACCTCCATCTCATCGTAAGCATAGCAGGAATACCCTATTGGCTGGAACGATCAGTTCAGGCGATTGTGCTACAGAAAATCCTTGACAGCTCGATTCAGCTCTCAAGGTGGGCACTGGTGCTGTTTAGAGATTTTGGACCGGTTGGGAAGCCCGGGGAGGGGCACATGAAGACACGGCTGAAGGCTAGGCCAGTGATTGCCTGTCAAATGTGAATCCGCTGGCGAGGAAGTCTCTCTTAACGGAGAAGTCTCTCCTATCAGGTTGATCGCCAACGAGGGGATAGGGGGAGTGCAAGTCGCATTGCGATCAAAATGAGCAATCCAAGGGTCAAAAGAATGATCGTCGCAGGTTCCGGGACCGCCTCAAGCGCACTGAAGGTCCCGCCATTCGATTTTCCGCCGCTGCCACCATAGAGCGCCTGGATGTTAGCCATATCGGTCGACGAGAGCCATGTCTTTTCCCCGTTGTAATAGGGATACATTTGGTCCCAAGAGTTGCCGCTATGGTCGAGCCCCAACGCATGACCGATTTCGTGAGTCGCCACTGTGAAAAAGTCGATCGTGCCCCCTGGGTTGCCGTTGCCGATGACGGAATCCCAATTTTCGTTCAAGTCCATATCGACGATGCCGCCGGCGATGTGCCAAAAGCCGCCCGCGTTCGTATAGTTGTACCCACCCTGACCGAGAATGTTCCATTGCCCATCGATAGGTGAGACACCGATATTAATGATCTGACTGTCCGGCGCCCATGGATTCCAAATAAAATTCAGATTGCTGACGCTGCTCCAGAGTTGCATGGCGGTCATGGTCGAATTGACCTGCCACGGCGCAATCGAGTTCGGTTGGCCCAGGATGGACGGACGAAAATCATAATAGATGTCGACGGCCGCGGTGCCGGACGATTGGTCTACCCACGTCAACGCGAAGGCAGGAACAGTCACGCTGAGCAAGATACAGGTTCCCAAGACAATGCTGGTAAGACGCGGGGTGATCTTTTTCATGTTCCTCCTTACATTCACCTTCCATTTGCGAATGGAGGCAATGTAAGCGGCTCGAAAGGTTAAGTCTATCAGACGGAGCTTTACGTGAGTTGCCTACATTATTCCTGAAGCATTTTCATCTTTCGACCGTGAGTACTACCATGTAATCGAGAAAAACAGACAAGGCGGTGCGTTGACCGACAGGTATCATACTTGGAGTCATTTATAACTCGTAAGGGCAGATGTGAAAAAATTTAGAGGGAGGGACGCGATGCACGGTATATTCTATCGTTCAATATTAATGGCGACTATCATGAGTTTGGTCACCATGACCGTGGCCTATGCGGCATCGGACGCAGGGAGTGTCAGTAAGGGACATCGTGAGGTCACCGGCGTCATCACTGGAGAAAAATCAGGCATCTTGACGGTAAAGCTGCCCGACGGCTCGACCATGTCGCTCAATCCGAAGATTGCCGAACGGCATGGTCATGCCATTCCTAAAGTAGGCGATGAAGTCACGCTGGTGCTAAATGAGAACAATGCGATTATCGATCACCATCCGAAAGGGGATAAGGGGACCCATAAGTTTGTGACAGGCAAACTTGCTTACGTCGGTCTCATGAAAAATCAGATCAAGCTCATCACGTCCGAGGGTGAGAAAGTATTTCCGCTTGAACGCCAAGAGATCAAAACGGGCGGAATCGAAGAAGGCGCCGTGGTCACAGTGGAGCTGAATGAAGCCGGCACCGTGATCGATCTCCATCGAGGCGAGGGCGGCGCCAAACATTGACGAGAACGAGGCTGCTCTACGGCGATGTCTGGAAAAATAGGCAGTACATGAGGAGCACGCCAAAAGCTAATCTATCCTCGGTTGCGTCGATAAAGTTGAAGCCGACGTAAGGACGATGGCAAAAGCCACGAGGAAGCGGGAGACGCTCACGCCTGAGATCAACGATCGCGATCACATCCAAGGCTCTTCGGCCGCGGCCATCACCCTCGTCGAATTTGGAGATTTCGAATGTCCGTACTCAGCTGACGCGGTAGATACGATTCGTGTGATTCAACGGTCATTCGGCCCGCGTCTCCGCTTCGTCTTTCGGCATTTTCCGCTCGACAAGCATGCGCATGCGTTTGGCGCCGCAGAAGCGGCCGAGGCTGCGGGCGCGCAAGGCAAGTTCTGGGAAATGTACGAGTGGCTCTTCGCCCATCAGGGCACGCTTGCGCCATCACAGATCCAGCGAAGCGTCGCCTCACTCGGACTGGATAGAGAACGATTCCATCGTGATCTATCTGGGCACGTCTATCGCTCGCGGGTAGAAGCCGATAGGCACAGCGGAGGTGAGAGCGGCGTAAGCGGCACGCCGACATTTTTTATCAATGGTGTACGCTATGACGGCGAAGGAAATCTCGATGACGTGATGGCCGCCCTTCGCCACAGTGATCAATGATCACGGCGTATGCGCCTGAGGGTCCGACGTGACCGACTGCGCGCAGCGAAATCCAACCGTCGCCGAACGCTGATCGGGGTTGGCTCCATTGCGGCTGGGCGTTCGTAACAGGTTGGGATGGCTTTTCCACGAACCACCGCGGACGCTTTTGTACCGGCCGGTGGTTGGACCTTTAGGATTTCTCTCCGGCATAATCGAGTAGTAATCGAATCCCAGCCAGTCCTGCACCCACTCCGCGACATTTCCGGCCATATGGCGCACACCGAACGGGCTTTGTCCTTCCTCGCCGCTATTCACGGCGGCAACGAGCGGAATCTCGTGCACATGATATTGACCGAACACGGCCAGTCCCGGCGCGGGAGAGGCGTTTCCCCACGGAAACAAATTGCCTTCCGTGCCGCGCGCCGCTTTTTCCCATTCCGCCTCCGTCGGCAGCCGTTTCCCTTGCGTGGCGCAAAAATCGACCGCTTCCGACCAGGTCACATAGAGGACCGGCCAGCTCGCAATCACCGGGTCTGGCATGAAATGGACGGTAATAATATGCCAGATCAAGCGCTGCAATTCGTCCGGCGGTTGCCGATGTGTGTGGCCAAGAAAGGTGAGATATTCGGCGATGCTGACTTCGTCCCGGTCGATGGCAAAGCGATCGATCCACACACGACGCTGTGGCAATTCTGTATCGTCGAATTGAGTATGTAATCCATACGGATCGTCGTCGACTCGATTGGTACCCATGAGGAACCACCCGCCGGGGATTTCAACGAGAGGGGATGGATGCTCCAATTGTGCGATAGAAGTGAGATGGCGAGCCAACTCGATCTCGGGTGTGTATGCGGTGTGTGAGGGCTCGGGCGTCACGCAAACAAGGAAAAGGATCGCCGTTACGATTTGTATCATGGCGGGGCATCATACCCGAGGGCGGCGTTGCGCGTCGAACCGGAGGCAGGAAGCCGTGAGGCACGGAAGTTTAAGGCACGAGCGAAGAAGACCGCTTGGGTTTGGGTTGTGGGGTGGGCGGCGCGGTAGATAGGGTGAAGGGCCTCGTCGATCGTCTGGCTTTCGAGAGTTGGGTCGGGGTCATTTCCCGCTGGATGGCGGCTTGTAATTCTTTCCCTTCCTCATGTCCCGACGATGCCGACAGGGAAGCCCATTGATAGGCTTCGACGAGATTTCGCGGGATGCCCAAGCCCATCCAGTGGGCCATGGCCAGATTGAGCATGCCGCGCGCATCGCCTTGATCGGCCGCGGCGCGAAACCAGCGGAGCGCTTCCGGACCATTCTGCGTCACGCCTTCGCCCCGCGCATACATAAGACCGAGATTGACCTGTCCCCCTGAATGGCCTTGCGTGGCCGCCTGTCGCGACCAATGCAGGGCTTCGGCCAGATCGCCGGGGATCTCTTCTCCCGTCAGGTAGAGGTGGCCCAGCAAATATTGCGACTCCGCCAACCCCAGTTCGGCCGATTGGTGAAACAACCGGAGCGCCGTATCGACATCTTTTGCCGCGCCGCGTGCCTGATAATATTTTAGTCCGAGATTGTGCGAGGCGGCGGGATGCCGCTGAGCGGCGGCGGCCTCATACCACGCCATGGCCGCCGTTTCATCCGCCGGCACTCCGTGGCCCATCGAATACATCATCCCGAGACTGTACTGAGCGTGAGGACGTCCTTGCTTCGCCGCGAGTCGAAACCAGTGGAGCGCGTGCTGGTAATTTCGCTCGACTCCTTGGCCATGATAATAGAAGACGCCGAGCAGGACTTGGGCATCCGCGTCCCCTTGTTCACCAGCGGCGCGAAGCCACCGAACGGCTTCCGCGTAATCCTGATGCACGCCTAGCCCGGCGACATAGAGAAAGCCCAGATAGTATTGTCCCAGCGACAGACCACGCACCGCGGCCCTACGATAGAGGCGTGCCGCTTCGGCATAGTCTTGACGGCCGGAAAGGCCGTCTTGATAGGCCCTTCCACGGAGCGCATCGGCCATCGCTTCTGCTTGATTAGAAATGGATTGATCGTTCGGGTGAGTATGGGGTTGCGCTGAAACGGGGAGGCTGATGAACACTCCAACGATTAGAATAAACGCATAGGAAAGGAGTAGCGGTACGCGAGTTATCAGTTGATGTTGTTGCACGGGTTTCATTTCCAACCGGTCATCTCGAAAGTCGTCTGTACTGAGTCATGATCGATGAATCGTGCATCTCAGCGCAATCAGGCTTTCGTCATACGACCAAAGTCCGGGCTTGCTCTTCCACTGTCTGGCCTCTAACCATGCCGCTCAGATACTGCACACTGACGCCGGACGTAATTCTTACGTAGAATGGCCACAGCACGTGCCTTCCGCTATTGTGAAGACTACTAGGAGGTGCGCATGTACCGACACAACATGTGGTTCCCATATGCTGATGGTGGCCTCTGGTTCGCTTTTGTATCTGCGGCTGCGGCAGGGAGTCTCGTCGCTTTCTTTATCGCTCCCTAAACCTCTCGACCACGCTGCCCCGTAATCTCATCTTCTATTAGGCTCCCAATCACCGGTCCAGTTTATTCGGTCTCGGATCTTGCTCGATGGTGGAACGAAAATCGGATTGAGACGAGCCTGAAGTCGCTCTGTTGTCCGGCTCTCGCCCGAGCGGAGTAAATGGAGCGGCGGATGGCCGACCAGGCGTGGTTTCCGGAATCGCCTCGGGTGTTTCTTGCCGTCCCGGGCTGATGGTACTCGGCGTCATTGGAATTTGAGGAAAGCCGGGCCCGAATTGTCCGTTGTGAGTTGCCCCCGGCATGGGCGCACCGGCGTGCTGAGCGACACAGGGAAGAGCCGGCATGAGCGCAACCAAGAGTACAATAGTCGCGAGACGAGAGGGGTTCATGATGGCTCCTTCGACATGGTGTAGAGAAGGCGGCTGAAGGTTACCAGCGGAAACGGGATGAGGAGTATCAGCTAAGCGGTAAAGGAGCGGTCAGGTAATGGAACAAGGATGACAGACGACGAACCTTGATTGAGCGTGGAACTATGGATCGGCTGACGCAGCGGATTTTGTAAGTCTTCGACCCCGGCCCGCACGCAGGCGCTCGAAGCGGAGTCTGGCACGATCGAGGTAGAGATAGACGACGGGCGTCGTATACAGCGTCAACAATTGGCTCACTAATAGCCCACCGACAATCGCAATGCCTAAGGGCCGTCGCAGTTCCGAACCGACTCCTGTTCCCAAGGCGAGCGGCAGAGCTCCCAATAGGGCAGCCATGGTCGTCATCATAATGGGCCGGAATCGCCGTACGCATGCCTCATAGATCGCAGCGGCCGGTTGTTTTCCCTCCGTGCGCTCCGCTTCCAAGGCGAAGTCGATCATCATGATCGCGTTTTTTTTCACGATCCCAATCAACAAAAAGATGCCGATCAACGCTATGACACTCAATTCAATCTTGAACAACAAGAGCGCCAACAAGGCCCCCACACCAGCCGACGGCAGCGTGGACAGGATGGTAATCGGATGAATGTAACTTTCGTACAGGATTCCAAGCACGATATAGACCGTCACGAGGGCAGCCAGAATCAGGAATGGCTGGTTGGAGAGTGAAGACTGGAAAGCTTTCGCGGTCCCCTGCATGCTCCCTCGAATATCATCCGGTAAACCGATCTCCCGCATGGCGCTCTCGATGGCACTGACAGCCTGTCCAAGCGCGACGTCAGCAGCCAAATTGAACGAAAGCGTGACTCCGGGAAATTGGCCTTGGTGATTCACGGCAAGGGCCGTGGCCGTCGTTTCGTAATGGGCCACGGCGCTCAGAGGCACTTGCGTGCCAAGCGAGGAGCGCACGTAAATATCCTGCAGGGTTCCCGCGTGTTGCCAATATTGCGGGGCGACTTCCATCACGACATGGTACTGATTCAGTGGCGTGTACATGACGGACACCTGACGCTGTCCGAACGCATCGTAGAGCGTCTCATCGATCAGTTGCGGGGAAATACCCAATCGCGCGGCCGTGCTGCGGTCGAAGACGACGGACGATTGCGTGCCCTTGTTTTGCTGATCGCTGTTGATGTCTACCAATTCAGGCAAGGTGCGCAGTTTTCCCTCAACTTTGGGTGCCCAGGCATTGAGTTCAGCCAGATCATCGCCTTGCAACGTATATTGGTATTGCGCACTACTTGCGCGGCCGCCGATGCGTAAATCTTGCACCGCCTGCAAGTAGGTTGGGGCACCTGGCACTTTCGACAGTTTGCCGCGTAGACGTGTGATTACTTGATCCGCGCTGATCTTCCTTTCGTCCAATGGTTTTAACGATACGAACATGCGCGCGCTGTTGGTCGTACTACTGCTGCTGCCTCCCCCGCCGCTGAATCCGATCACGCTATCGACCGCCGGATCGCTCTTGATGATGTCCACCACCTCAGTTAATTTCTGTCGCATCGCTTGGAAAGAAATATCCTGCGCCGCCTGGATATTGCCGCTCAACCGTCCCGCATCCTGTTGGGGGAACAGGCCTTTGGGAATGATGATGAACAGATAGATGCTGATCGCAATGGTGGAGAGCGTTAGCGTGAGCATGAGGCGCGGATGCCGCAATGCCCAGGTCAGCGTGCGCTCATATCGGGCCAGCGTCCATTGAAACACCCCTTCGCTGATCCGGTAGGCTCGACCGCGGCGGCGCGTCGCATCGGACCGCAACACTCGAGCGCACATCATGGGGGTCGTGGTAAGCGAGATCACAAGCGAGATGAGAATCGCCACGGAGAGCGCCACGGCAAATTCCCGGAATAGGCGTCCGATCATCCCACCCATCAAGAGAATTGGGAGGAAGACGGCGACCAACGATAGGCTCATGGACAGGACCGTAAAGGCCACCTCTTTCGACCCGCGTAGGGCTGCCTCCATCGGAGCCATGCCCTGTTCGCGGTAGCGCGTAATATTTTCCAATACGACGATCGCGTCATCGACGACAAAGCCCGTGGCCACTGTGAGTGCCATCAGCGATACGTTGTCCAGACTATACCCGCAGACATACATGACACCGAAGGTGCCGATGAGGGATACGGGAACCGCGACGCTGGGAATAATGGTGGCGCGGACACTGCGCAGAAAGACAAAGACCACCAGCACGACCAGGACAACGGATATGAGAAGCGTGCGCTCCACGTCGTGCAACGAGGCGCGGATCATCGGGGTGCGGTCCAGGACTACCGATAGCGAGATGGCCCCAGGTACTGACGCGCCGAGCTGCGGCAGGAGTTCGTAGACGCGGTCGACGGTTTCGATGATGTTTGCGCCCGGCTGGCGAAAAAGAATGACCATAACGGCCGGCTTGCCGTTCGACAGTCCCGTCGTCCGGATATCTTCGACGGACTCGTCGATCGTCGCCACATCCGAAAGACGCACGGCTCGGTCGCCTCGGTAGGCGATGATCAGCGGGCCATATTCTTCCGCTGTGTGCAGTTGATCGGTCGTCCGAATGTCCCAGGTCCTGGTGGCATCGGCCATCTGACCTTTGGGACGATTGATGTTGGTGCTGCTCAGCTGCCTGCGAACGTCCTCAAGGCCGATTCCGTATTGATTCAGGGCCAGGGGATTGAGTTCGACACGGATCGCCGGCAACGAACCGCCTCCCACCATAACCTGCCCGACGCCTTCCACCTGGGAAATTTTCTGCTGGAGAATGCTGGAGGCCACGTCATACATCTGCCCGCGACTGAATGTGTCGGAGGTCAGCGCCAGAATCAGAATCGGCGCATCGGCGGGATTGACCTTGCGGTACGTGGGATTGTTCGGCAGCGCCGTCGGCAGATACCCGCGCGCGGCATTGATGGCGCCTTGCACGTCACGCGCCGCGCCGTCGATATTGCGATCTAGATCGAACTGCAAGGTGATGCTGGTCGAGCCGAGGGTGCTGGCCGAGGTCATTTCGGTGACACCGGCGATGCGCCCGAATTGACGTTCGAGCGGGGCGGCCACCGAGGTGGCCATGGTTTCGGGACTGGCGCCGGGCAGGCTCGCCGAGACGGAGATCGTTGGATACTCCACTTGCGGCAAGGAGGCGACTGGAAGCAGCTGAAACGCGACGATTCCGACGAGCGCCAGCGCGATCGTAAGAAGGGTCGTCGCGATCGGTCTCTTGATGAACGGCGCCGACAGATTCATGATCGTCTAGCCGGGACTTGATCCAAGAGAAGGTTGGGCTGGCATCGCTGCAGAGCGGCGTTCCCCGAGGCGCTTGGCGAGGCGATCGAACGCCAGGTACACCACTGGCGTGGTATAGAGCGTCAATATCTGACTGAGGATCAATCCGCCAACGATCGCAATGCCGAGTGGCCGGCGAAGTTCCGCGCCCACACCCGTGCTGACCGCCAACGGCAACGCGCCCAACAGCGCCGCCATCGTCGTCATCATGATGGGTCGGAATCGTAACAAGCAGGCTTCGTAAATCGCCTCAATAGCCGACTTGCCTTCCTGCCGTTCGGCGTCCAACGCAAAATCGATCATCATGATCGCGTTTTTCTTGACGATGCCGATCAGGAGAATGATGCCGATCAGCGCAATGACGCTGAGTTCCGTCCGGCAGAGCAGCAACGCGAGCAGCGCGCCGACGCCGGCGGAGGGGAGCGTCGAGAGGATAGTCAAGGGGTGGATGTAACTTTCATACAGCACGCCCAGCACGATGTAGACGGTCACGAGCGCGGCCAGAATCAGCAACGGCTGGCTGGATAGGGATGCCTGAAACGCCTCTGCCGTGCCTTGAAAACTGCCACGAATACTGGCCGGCAAACCGATCTCCTGCGTCGCCGTATCGATTCTCCGGACGGCATCTCCCAGCGAGACTCCGGGCGCCAGATTAAAGGACAGCGTGATCGCGGGAAATTGGCCTTGGTGGGTCACGCTCAAGGGCGCGGTGGTCTCCGTGAATTGCGTAAAGGCGCTCAATGGCACCTGGCCGCCCCGGAGCGAGCGAACGTAAATATCTTGTAAGGCGTCGGGCCCCTGCTGGAAGTCCGGCTTCACTTCCAGCACGACGCGATATTGGTTGAGTTGCGTAAAGATGGTGGAGACTTGCCGCTGCCCGAAGGCGTCATAGAGCGTATCGTCGATCATCTGAGGGGTGATGCCGAGGCGAGACGCCGTACTTCTGTCGATTGTCAGCAGCGACTGCAAGCCCTGATCCTGTTGATCGCTACTGACATCCCTTAACTCGGGCAACGCTCGCAACGCGTCGACCATCTTCGGCGCCCATACATTCAATTCCGCCGTGTCCGGATCTTCAAGGCTGTACTGGTATTGCGTGCGGCTTAGCCGGTCCTCCACGGTGAGGTCTTGCACAGGTTGAAGAAACAGGGTGATGCCTTCGACGCGTTCGAGAGACGATTGCAGGCGATGGAGGACGTCGAGCGCTCCGATCCGTCGCTCATGCAACGGTTTCAGATTGATGAGAATGCGTCCGCTGTTGAGCGTCGTATTGGTACCGTCCACGCCGATGAACGACGAGAGGCTCTCCACCGCCGGATCTTCGAGAATGACCGTTGCCAACGCTTGTTGACGCGCGGCCATTGCCTCGAACGAGACCGATTGCGGCGCTTCGGAGATTCCGACAATCACGCCGGTGTCTTGAATGGGGAAGAATCCTTTAGGCACGACGATGTACAGCAGCACCGTCAGCACCAGAGTTGCCAGCGCGACGATCAATGTGGCCGTCTGATGATTCAGCACCCACCGCAAGGTTTTGCCATACTCTTCAATGGCTCGATCGAACGCCCGTTGTGAGGCGCGGTAGAACAGTCCTTGCTCCGATTCCCGTGTGTGCCGCAACAATCGGGCGCACATCATCGGCGTCAGCGTCAGGGAGACAACGGCGGAAATGAGAATGGTGACCCCGAGCGTGACGGCAAATTCACGAAACAGCCGTCCCACCACATCCCCCATGAAGAGAAGCGGAATTAGCACCGCGATGAGCGAGATTGTCAGTGACAGGATCGTGAAGGCGATCTGCTGAGATCCTTTGAGCGCGGCTTGAAGCGGTGAGTCCCCCTCTTCGAGATAGCGCGCGATGTTTTCGATCATGACGATGGCGTCGTCGACGACGAACCCGGTGGCGATCGTCAGCGCCATCAAGGTCAGATTGTTCACGCTGAATCCCAAGAGGTACATGACGCCGAATGTGCCCACCAAGGATAAAGGCACGGCCGCTGCCGGGATGACCGTCGCGGAGAGCGTGCGGAGAAACAGGAACATCACCATCACGACCAAGGCGATGGACATCATGAGTTCGAATTGCACGTCTCTGACCGATGCCCGGATGGTTGTGGTGCGGTCCGTCAGGATGGTCACATGGACGGACGAAGGAAGCGCGCCTTGCAACTGCGGCAATAACCGCTTGATGCGGTCGACGACTTCAATCACATTGGCGCCCGGCTGGCGCTGAATATTGACGATCACGGCCGGTCTGTCGTTCATCCACGCCGCCTGCTTCGCATTCTCCACATCATCGATGACATCGGCAACATCCGATAAGTGGACCGGTGCTTCATTTCGATAGGCGACGATCAGGGGCCGATATTCCTTGCTCGAAAGCAGTTGATCCGTGGCGCCAATGACAGAGGCTCGCCGCGGCCCGTCGAAGGCGCCTTTTGCTTGATTGACATTGGCCTGCGCAACGGCGAGGCGAACGTCTTCAAGGGTCAGCCCATAGGCGGCCAGCGAGGTGGGGTTGGCCTGGATGCGAACAGCCGGGCGCTGGCCACCACTGATACTGACGAGGCCGACGCCGGACAGTTGAGAAATCTTTTGCGCAAAGCGGGTATCGGCCAGATCCTCCACCTGCGACAAGGGCACGGCGTCGGAGGTCAAGGCCAACGTCAAGATTGGCGCATCGGCTGGATTGACCTTGCTGTAGACCGGTGGATTGGGCAGATCGCGCGGCAAAAACGTCGTCGCTCCATTGATGGCGGCCTGCACTTCCTGTTCGGCGACATCCAGACTCAGACCTAAAGTGAATTGAAGCGTAATGATCGCGCTGCCGCTGGAACTGGTGGATGTCATTTGCTTCAGGCCAGGCATTTGGCCGAATTGCCGCTCGAGCGGAGCCGTGACGGACGAGGCCATGACATCCGGACTTGCGCCTGGATAGAATGTAAGGACCTGGATGGTAGGGTAATCGACTTGTGGAAGCGCCGACACCGGCAACTGGCGATAGGCGACAAAGCCGGCCAGGAGAATGGCCGCCATCAGCAAGGCCGTGGCGACCGGCCGAAGAATAAACAGGCGGGACGGGTTCACGTCTGCTTGTCCTTTCGCGAACCAGGGGGCCCTTTCGGAGTCGTGTCGTCTCCCTTGGGAGCGGCATCCGACCCTTTCGGCGCGCCGACGCTCGGACCACGGAGTTCCACTTTCGTTCCTTCGCGCAATTTCTCTGTCCCATCGACCACAACAAGGTCGCCCGGCGCCACGCCCGAATCGATCGAGGCGTCGTCCACCTCCGATGGGCCGAGCTTCACGGGACGCACGGCGACCGTCTGATCGTCCTTGACGACATAGACAAAGGTGCCTTTAGGGCCTCGCTGAATGGCGGCGGCCGGCACGATGGTCGTCCCTCGTTTCACATCCAACAGCAGACGCGCATTGACGAACTGATTTGGAAAGAGCGTATTGTCGGCATTATCGAAAATCGCTTTGAGCCGCACCGTGCCGGTCGTCGGATCGATCTGATTATCGACCGTCAGCAATGCTCCGGTGGCGAGCCGGCGCTTCTGTTCGCGGTCGAACGCTTCCACAAGCAAGCGTTCCCCGCTTTTCAGTTTTTCAAGGACCGGAGGCAGGCTGTCTTCCGGAATGGTAAAGACCACGGTGATGGGCTGCAACTGCGTGATGACCAGCAATCCGTTCGGATCGTTGGCGTGCACGATGTTGCCCGCATCGACGAGACGGAGGCCGATGCGCCCACTGATGGGGGCGATGATCCGTGAGTAGGTCAACTGGAGCCGCGCATTATCGATCTGACCTTGATCCGTCTTGAGGACGCCTTCGGACTGGGCCACTAACGACTCCTGCGTATCCACCTGTTGTTTGGCGACAAAACCTTGCTCAAACAGTTCGCGATAGCGCTTGAGGTCCAACTGCGCGTTTTTCAGTAGGGCCTGATCGCGGGCCATCTGGCCTTCGGCTTGTTTTAACTGCACATCAAACGGCCGTGGGTCGATTTCGGCCAACACTTCTCCGGCTTTGACGAGTTGGCCTTCCTGAAACAGCACCCGCATGAGTTGACCGTCCACGCGGCTTTTCACTGTCACGGTATTTAACGGCGTAACGGAGCCCAGCCCGCTGAGCCGAATACCGATGTCGCCGATTTTCGCTTCGACCGCTACAATGGGCACCAATTTGGCGCCGGCGGCGGGTCCTGGGATCACGCGGGGTTGGGCCTCGCCGGACTTGGAGAAGAGCGCATAGGCCCCGATCCCGAGGATGCAGAGAATCAACACCCCGATGACGGTGCGTCTCAGTAAGCGAGCGAGGCGAAGGGATTCAGGCATCTCGACGTTCCTCGTGTCTGGAGTGACGGTTTCTATCATCATAATAATATCGTCTCCGCAAAACTACTGCCGCTGCGCTTCCGCAAGATGCCATAAGTTCGGAGAGTAATCGCGACAAGATCCGGCTAGAATGAGTCGTGATCAGTTGACCTTGTCTCTATAGTCGGAGGGATGACCAGTGAGGTTACAGTGAAAGTGAGCCGAATGACCGGCCCCTGTAACCTTTTTGATCGACCTCTCGACTTATCCCTACAAAGGCCATGGCGCCTGTCGCCGGCAGTTCCGTTTTGGATGCCTCATCAGAGGCGGCCATGGTGACGGCCTCGGGGCTGACGGATGAGGAGATTATCCGGCGCGTGTTGGGTGGAGAGGTGGATCTTTATGAAGCCCTCATCATCCGTCATCGACAGCATGTGGGTCGGATCGTGAAAGGACATGTCCCGCGAGACCTAGTCGAGGAAGTGACGCATGAGGTGTTTGTGCGGGCCTATACCTCCTTGCCGACCTATTCATTCCGAAGGCCGTTCCAGCATTGGCTTTCGACCGTCGCGATACGCGGCTGTTATGACGTATGGCGGAACGCCGCCGCGGGCAAGGAAGTTCCATTCAGTGAATTAAGCAACACAACCGATGACGAAAGGGAGTGGACGGAGCAGGTACTGGCCGCAGAATCCCGTGAACGCTTCGACGCGGTGTGTCGGCAACGTGAAGCGACGGACGTGTTGCAGCGGGCGCTGGCGCAGCTCTCCGCCGAAAACCGGATGGTGGTGACTTTAGTTCACCTTGAAGGACATTCGGTTCGCGAAGCCGCCGAGCTATTGGGGTGGACTGTCGTGAATGTGAAAGTGCGCGCGCATCGAGCCCGCCATCAACTCCGGAAGATTTTGGACACCCTTGTAAAGGATTCACCATGAGCAGGTCCACTCACGAGCAACAAGCCGATACGCTGGAACGGGCCTTGATCCATGCCCACCGGGCGCGGACGGTTCCCAACTTTTCGTCCGAGTGGACGGAGAATGTCATGCAGGACGTTCGCTGCCAGTCTGATGCCGAGATGGTATCCGACGACGCGCCGCAGTTGGTTTGGCGTGCCGCGGCCGTCGTTGTACTGGTCTCGGCCCTGTTCGTTGGATCGCTTTTGACCTGGATGGCGCGTCACGGAGAGCTGGATGGCTCGGCCTTGATGATGACGGCGGACGACTCGCTGCTATTGGACAGGTGAGCCGATGAATTCCGCATTGACGGCTCCGGCACAAAAGAATTGGCGAATCTGGGGTGGAATAGCCGTCGTGTTTCTTTGCGGCCTGCTGGTCGGCGTGGTCGCAACCAATGCTTATCATTCCTATGAACGACAACAGCGATGGTCGCAAGGCCTGGCCGGTATGAAGCCTCGCGTCTTACAACATCTGACCCAAGAATTACATCTGTCCGACGATCAGCGGCAGCGAATCGATATCATGGTGAGTAAGGCAGAGAGAGAGTTGCTGAGTCTGCGGTTGGCCCAACAGCCCCGCATCGAAGATGTGTTCGTGCAGACTATCGACACCATCAAAACCACCTTGACTCCCGATCAACAACGCACGCTGGATACGCTCTATGCCAGTCTGAAACAGCGATGGGCGTCCGATCGGGCTTATGCCGATCAGCTCCAGTCCGCCTCACATCCTTAGCAACGCACGGATTCAGAGACACCTACCGTCGGTTCTGACCGGCCTAAAGCCATTATTCGCGATCTGCTATTCTGTGAGATCCAGCCGGGCTGGAATTCGGAAGGAAACGGAGGAAAATGGGAGGAGAACGCGCCTTGCGGGAGCGTTTAACCAGGACGGAGATCTTGGTGGGATTTCAGGCTTCCCAGTCGTGCTGGGCTTGCACACCATCCACAGCGCTCGATCCCCTGTGGAACAATATTCCCCCGGGGCGTTCAACTCCTCCCATTTCACCATAGGCTCCGATCAGAAGGCAGTCAAGAGCGTAGAAACAACCAAACTCTTTTCCCTAGTAATCTAGGCAATTTCACGATCCTGTGATGACGAATGACTCTGCGTCGAAAGCAGCGGTGCCGACAGACCCAGCCATCGTGCGACTAAAGCGAGAGATGTGCCTTGGAGCAGGACAGATGTTAGAACAATGAAGAAGACCAGATGGAACATCATGTCGGCCCTCGGCACTCCCGCAATGACGGGAAAGGTGGCCAAGACGATAGGAGCCGCGCCGCGCAATCCCACCCAGGACACAAAGAACTTTTCTTTCACGCTGAGACGCGTGGGGACTAATGTGGCAAAGACACTGGCGGGACGAGCCACGAGCATCAAGAACAAAGACAAAATTATGCCCACGCCGACAATAGGTAGAATTTTTGATGGAAATACTTGGAGCCCGAATGTGAGGAACATAAGGATTTGCATCAGCCATGCCTGACCATTATGAAAGCGAATGAGATGGTCTTTGTGGCGTACGTCGCTGCTGCCGACCACCAGCCCGGTCACGTAGACCGCAAGAAATCCGTTTCCACCGACAGACGCAGTCATGGCATACGAAAATAAAGCCAGCGCCAGCGTCAGTACGGCATAGAGCCCTTCATACTCTAATTTTATCCGTTCGATCAGGGCAGTCATCAGCGCACCCACGCTATAACCGATGAGCGCCCCAAGCACCATCTCCTGCAAAAACATCGGGAGCAGGATGAACGGCGAAGTGTCGGGATGGACAAGCAAGGTGATCAGTCCGAGCGTCAGAAAGATTGACATGGGGTCATTGATACCGGATTCCAATTCCAGCAGGGCCGTGAGACGTCCCTGGAGGCGAGCCTGCCGAGATCGAAGAACGGAAAAAACTGCGGCCGCATCGGTCGACGACACAATGGCACCAAGGAGCATCCCTTCCAGCCAAGAAAAGTGAAGGACGACGGCTGCGAACCAAGCGATCAGAACGGCTGTGACACACACGCCGAGCGTTGCTAGGGCCAATCCCTCTGCCAGTACCGGCCGGATGGTGTGCCATCGGGTGTCAAGACCGCCGGAAAATAAGATCAGCGAGAGAGCGATGACGCCCAGTGATTGGGCCAATTGAGGATAGTCAAAACCGATCCCGCCGGGTCCTTCCGATCCCGCCAGCATGCCGATAAATAAGAACAGCAGGAGAGCCGGTACTCCCAATCGTCCCGATGCTTTACTGGCGAGGACGCTGATCAAAAGAAGACTCGAAAGTCCGAGCAGCAGATGTTCCAGCGGCGCATTACGAATAAGTTGCAGGAGGTCCATGGATGCATCATACAAGATTAGCGGGGAAGATGATGATTTAGAATCTGTCCATCGACCCGATCCCTTTGAGTGCCTGCCAAACAGAACTTCCACCATCAGTGTAGGCTTCTATACGAAAGACCACACTGATCCACTGACGCATGGACGAGTCTAGAGCTGATGTGAGTCGAGGAGGACGTTATGCAAAAATGTGCGGTAACAGTCTTATGAAATTGGATGGACAAGGCGGCCTGAGGATGAAACGAATTGTAAGGCTGGGCTCCTCTGCTGCACGTATACGGCGATGTCACACACGCAGTACTCACGTTCTTGCACCATCTGCGTTAGGAGTTCCGAATCTACGAAATGTATTTTTGCGTTCCTCCCCCTTTCAGTCTTGCCAACCCCCCTGGAGCCATTGCACCGTTCGAGGTCGGTTTCGAGTTCGGGATCATTCATATGCAAACAAGATAGGAGAGCGTCATGGAGACGACGAGGCGGAATGTGCTCAAAGCGGGATTGTCTGCTGCCTGGATCGCTTCCGGCTTGGCATCTGCCGGCCGCTCGGCAGCCCAGGCGTTGGGGCAGCAAATTGGGCCCGCGCAATCTATGCAAAAGGGTGACATGCTGTACCGGCTATTGGGGAAGACGGGCGAATACGTATCGGTCATCGGACTGGGCGGTCATCATATCGGGCGACCGCGTGATGAACAGGACGGCATTCGGATCATTCGGCGCGCCATCGATCGCGGCATCACGTTCATGGACAATTGTTGGGACTATCATGAAGGCATGAGCGAAGTGCGGATGGGAAAGGCACTTCGCGACGGATATCGGGATAAAGTATTTTTGATGACGAAGATCGATGGGCGCACGCGCCAAGCGGCGGCCAAGCAAATCGACGAATCCTTAAGCAGGTTGCAGACGGATCGCCTTGACCTCCTGCAACATCACGAGACCATTCGGCTGGAAGATCCCGACCGTGTGTTTGCCGAAGGTGGCGCACAGGAAGCTGTCCTGGAAGCGCAGCGCGCCGGCAAAATTCGGTTTATCGGATTCACCGGCCACAAAGACCCGCTCGTGCACTTGCGTATGCTCGACGTGGCGCGCACCCACCACTTTCGATTCGATGCGGTGCAGATGCCGTTGAACGTGATGGATGCGCATTTCAGAAGTTTCGAGCGGCAGGTCTTGCCGGTCCTGATGGAGGAAGAGATCGGCGTGCTCGGCATGAAGTCAATGGGGGACAAACGCATCCTGGAGAGTGGAGCCGTCACGCCGGTTGAATGCCTGCACTATGCGATGAGCCTGCCGACGTCGACGGTCATTACCGGCATCGACGATCTGAAGATTCTCGATCAGGCGCTGGAGGCCGTACGCACCTTTCTTCCGATGACGGAGTCACAGATCGCCACTCTACTCAGCCGTACGGCTCAGACGGCGGCTACGGGTTATTACGAACAGTTCAAGACGACACAGAAGTTCGACAGCACTGCACGCAAGCCTGAATGGCTAGGATGATGGAGAACGAACACCAGGCCTCTCCATCGTCTTTACAGCTGGTACGGATGGCCCGATTTCCATGGCACCCGTCCCTTAACGGACGGCGACCATTTTGTCGCTCCAAGCAAGCGGCCTCCAACATGCTCGTAGCTTTACATCCTGGCGCTCCGCCAGCTCCCGTGGCCATACTGGGCGTGCACTCCTCTTCCAACGGATTGATTTTTCCAGAAACCCTGAATTCGGCTACGTCGGGCAGGCGTTTATCGCGCAGTTTGGCGATCAGTCGTCTATGTCTGGGAAGGTGTTGGCCCCGGTGGGTTTTAAAGTCGTGCGCGTCGATCCGGCCACTGGAGTCGTGCAAGAATTTGCCGTCAACAAAGGCAGTACAAACGGACCGGCTTCAAAAATCGACGGCGGAGGTTTCGAGCGGCCCGAGGCTGCCCGATTCGATCCGCGCGGGACCGCACTCTACATCGTCGATTTCGGAGTCATGACATTTGGTCAAGGGGCCAAAGCCAGACAACCGGGAAAGCCTCCCTATGTCGCTGCTGAACCACGAAAGGGAGCGGCGTGTTCTGGCGAATCACCCACGACTGAGAAGGAACCACTGTTCTGACGAGTGGAAGCTGATGACGGGGCTGGGAATCGTACCGATCGCGCTGCTCGCGGCGGTGCTGTTGACGGGGTGTGGTTCTTCACGTCGCGGGGAGCCGTTTGTCGGTCCGCTGGCATTGGAAAGCCATCCCGGTGGCGAGGCTGGAGTGGGGCCGGCGTTCACCAATAAACCGTTACCGATGTTCCTGGTGCGAGCGCAAGTTCGATATGGATTAGGAGCGATGCCGACTTTCACGCGAGGACCTGGTTGATGAAGATCTTGATGATCTTCTCGATTATCTCGCCGCGTTGAAACGTCATGCATAGTGCCGTCGGTCCATTCACCATCAACCCATGACCTGAAAGGATTCTATGGCCGACAGATCCCGCAGACATTCTCGACTCTGGTGGTGGGTGCTGGGTATTCCGGTCGTGCTGATTGTCATTCTGGGCATCACCTTGGCCTTCATCGATGAACCGCTACGCAAGTATTCTGAACGCCAACTGAACGAACGCGTGAAGGGCTATACCTTTCGAATCGGCGCCCTCGACTTCCATCCGATCGGTCTCTCCATGGATCTGAAAGACATAAGCGTCGTCCAAACGGCGCATCCCGATCCGCCGGTTGCGCAGGTGGCCAATTGGCATGCCAGCGTCCACTGGCGCGAGCTGTTATCCGGCCACCTGGTGAGCGATCATACGATCGATCAGCCTGTCGTGCATTTTACGCGGCCTCAGGCAGCCAAAGAGGTCAAGGATGACGTGCCGGTCGAGGAGAAGGGATGGCAAGAAGCGGTGCTGGCCATTTATCCGCTCCAGATCAACGAATTTAAAATTAACGAGGCAGATATTACCTATCGTGAGAACCGCAGCTCCAAGCCCTTGCATGTGAGCCAGGCCAATTTTAAGGCGGGGAACATTCGCAATGTTCGTTCGAAGCCCGATGAGTATCCATCGGAGGTCCACCTGGACGCTGTGGTATTTGAGAAAGGTCGGTTGACCGTGGATGGCCATGCCGATTTTCTGGCCGAGCCGTTTATAGGCATCAATGCGGACATTACCATGGAGCACATGTCCCTGGTGGATTGGCTTCCACTCACCGCGCAGCGGCAGGTACATCTGACGCAAGGCGACCTGACTGCGCAAGGGCACGTAGAATATTCCCCGCGCACGCAAATCGTTCAGCTCGAGCAACTGACGCTGCAGGACGTGAAGCTGGATTTCGTGCATGCGGCGGCGACGCAGGCGAAGGAAAAGGACACCGGGCAGAAGGTCGCTCGAAAGGCGGAGGAGGTCTCGAATCATCCGCAACTCCTGCTGCGCATCAAACAGGGCATGATCGAAAACAGTGAATTCGGATTTGTGAATAAGGCGGCCAAGCCGGAATATCGCGTGTTTCTGACGGGCACGGATATCTATTTGGAGAACTGGAGCAATCAGTTGACTGAGGGCACCTCGATCGTCAGATTGCGAGGGATGTTTATGGGCAACGGCGCGACGCAGATTAACGGGGCCTTCAGGCCCGAAACGAAATCGCCGGACTTCGATTTGAGCGTCCGAATCTGGAAGACGCAGGTGAAGTCCATGAACGATCTGCTTCGGGCGAGCGGCGGTCTGGATGTCGTATCCGGCGTGTTTTCTCTCTATTGTGAAATGACGGTCAAGAACGGATCGATCGATGGATATTTGAAGCCGCTCTTCAAAGATGTGCAGGCGTTCGACCCGGCCCAGGATCAGGACAAGGGGTTACTCAAAAAGATCTATGAGAACATCGTTGACCTCGCCGCCAAGGCCCTGAAAAACACGCCCCGCGGCGAAGTTGCCGCCAAAGCCGACCTGTCGGGGCCGGTGGAAAATCCAAAGGCCAGTACCTGGGAGCTGGTCGTGACTCTTATCAAGAACGCATTTTTTGAAGCCGTGTTGCCGGGATTTGAAAAGCTTTCGACCCAGAGACGGTAGTCACACACTCAGGCGCTTCAGACAACGGATAACCTCAGAAATCTAGGACGCGGCCATGTCATCATCCCGACCACTTGCGATCGTCACGGTGCTTCGACAAGCATTGGATATGAGCTTGCCAAATGCTGCGTGCGGCGGGGGTTTGACTTGGTTGTCGCAGCCGACGAGCCGGCCATCCATGAAGCGGCGAGGGAATTCGGCGGCCTGGGCGCCGCGGTCACGCCCGTCGAACGGATCTCGCGACGATAGACGATTCGACAGGCTGTACAGGTCGATTCAGGGGAGGCCGGTCGACGCATTGCTTGCGAACGCGGGGCATGGGTTAGGTAAGGGTCCCGGATCAAAATTTCGACGACGTATGCCATGTCGTCGATACCAATGTGACAGGCACTCTCTATCTCTTACAGAAGGTGGCGCGCGATATGCGGGCGAGGGGGAAGGGACGGATTCTTATTACCGGTTCACTTGCCGGCTTCATATCGGGGGGATGATCCGACGGAGGTGGCTCAAACCGGCTTCGATGCCATGATGCGCGGCGATGGTGACGTCGTCACGGGTTGGAAGAACAAACTACAATCGGCCATCGCATCAGTGACCCCCTCCGACATGCTTGCTGAGATGCATCGAAAAAAACCGGAGCCAGGATCGGGAAGAATATAAGTTCCGAACTTCGAGAGTGGCTCGGCGGTTCCGCGAGGCTCTGACCCTGCCTCCTTAAGTTTTTTTACCCGCTTCCCTAGAACCTGACAGAGATTTATTGTACTGTAGCTCATCGGGGAAGGGTTTGAATACACCACAAAGGAGGAGTCCATGACCAGGTCGCGTCTGTTTATTGCCGGTTTATTGTCTTTTGTCGGATGTGTGGCGTTGAGTGTACCCGCCATGGCTGCGGATGACAGCCGTATGGGCGGTAAGAATCAAGGCACACAGCAAGAGAAAGAGGGCTTCCAGCAGCAGCGTTCGGATAAGACTCAGCAGGGGCAAGATATGATCAATAAACAGCCTATGTCTTCACAGCAGTCGGACAAGTCTAAGTCGGATTGTTCATCCGTCTCAGCGGCTCCTGGATGTGGTTACCCCAGCGATAGCAAGCAGGGCGGCAGCCAGGCCAAAAATACGGGGGCGGATCTTTCAGGGGGACGGGATAGTCATCTGGGACCGCACGAAGGTCAAGACAGCCAGTCTTCCAAGAAGAGCATGAAGGGTAGCGGGAGCAGCTCGGACCGATAAAGGGGAAGGGTATCGTGTTTAGGCTGGCATTTTTGATGGGCTTATTCGGGGGACTCGCCTTTTTTCTGCGTCGGCGCAATCCTTCGCGTTAGCACAGTCGCCTCCCACGGACGGCGATCCAGCTTGACTGGATCGCCGTCGTGGCGCGTCTGGCAGTAGGGTCGGGTGTGGGATTACGCCGGCTGTCTCTATGCATCCTTTGCGATCTTTGCAAACAAGAGTGCAGGTTGTCCGCCTCCTACGTTGTCTGGTCTGCCTTGCCCAATTGACGTTGGTCTTCACCGGATGCCAACCCCGCCAATTCATGTTGACAGTCTCAGGAGATGAGAAAACAGAAGGCGCCGACGTGTTCGTGAATGGAAAGTGGGTAGGCACGCTGCAGAAGTCAGGCGATCAACCCCCTAGGTTTTCCTCGACGTTTCCCTACGGTACGCTGACGATTGAAGTAAAAAAGCCAGGCTATCTCCCGTTTCTCGAAGTGGTGACCGTGACCTCCAAGGTGGGTGAGCATGGGGTGCGGGCGGTACTCGCCGCTGAGACGAAGACAGATGAGCCGGTGGACGATACGGGATCAAAAGCACCACGGCGTTCATCGCAAGACAAACTTCCCGTCTGCCCCGATTGAAATGACGGCTGAGTCAGCCGTCATCCCCAACCTGTCCAGAGCATAGGAAAACTGCTTACATCAATATCCTCCAAAACGTGAGAAAGTGGAGAAGTTGTTTTCAGGATGGAGGTGATATGGGCGCATCCGTCGTCGAAAAAGAAAAGCCAACCAAAAGCTCCGGCAAAGAAAGCTCGAAGGATAAAGAGGCGAAAGACACGGCAAAATCGCCCAAGTCGCCGAACAGTGCGAACGGCATCGAGGAAAAGCCGCTTCGCACGTTGGCGATCGACATAGGCGCCACCGGCCTGAAAGCAACTATCTTGAATGAACTCGGAGCGCCTGTCATGGAACGGGCTCGGGTGAAAACTCCCGCGAGCGGGATGCCCGGAGAAGTGTTGGATGCGGCAACGGCCTTGGCGCAGGGACTCGGCGATTTCGATCGGGTGTCCTTAGGATTTCCCGGCATTGTTCGAGAGGGGGTCGTGAAAGAAGCGCCGAATCTGGCGGCGGAATGGAAAGACTTCAACGTGGGCGAGGTTTTGGCGGCGCGCCTGGGCAAGCCTGTTCGAGTCGCCAATGATGCGGACGTGCAAGGCTTCGGCGCCATTTCCGGGAAAGGTGTTGAGCTTGTCTTGACGCTCGGTACGGGGGTCGGCTCATCGGTATTCATCAATGGTCATCTCGTGCCAAATGTAGAAGTGGGGAGCCGAAAGTTGAGCGATGGAGAATTGCAAAAAGTCGGCAAAAGAAAGTGGAACAAGCGGCTGATTAAGACGGTCAAGAAACTAGAGAAAATGTTTCACTTCGATCGGCTGTATATTGGAGGCGGCAACGCTCGGTTCGTCGATATTGGTGCACACGCGGCACATGTGACGATTGTCTCGAATCTGAACGGCCTTGTCGGAGGGTTGGCGCTCTGGCGTGAACGTGCGAGTGTCACCTCATTTCATACCTCGATACCCGCTCCACCTCCAACGCCACCGGATGCTCCGGAGACGGGCCCTGAAAAAAAAGAGCGTTGAATGCAAACATGGCTTGCAATCGTCGAAACGAAGCCACGACCATGATGACTGATTCAGAGCCTCTTGTTCCCAAGCCGAATCCAATGCCGGACCCGGCACCTGCGCCAGTTCCTGAGCCTCTACCCGATCCCTCTCCTTTTCCTGAACCGAGCCCTGCTCCCGATCGATTCTGATTAACGGATTTGCCGACTGGGGCTAACCGCATGGCTCCCCCTTGTGGTTATGGAAATTTACTTGCTGTGCGATAAGGTGGCACGTGGGAAGATGGTTGTCACACGAGATGCTGATGTGGATTTCGATCGGTTCGGGCATCATGCTGATACTGACAGCGATCGGGATTCCATTTGCGATCGTGAGGTTGCCGGAAGATTATCTGGTGAACGATGGACAGGCCGGGTGGCTGGACAAACAGCCGGCCGTGGTGCGGTGGGGACTCCGCATTTTTAAAAATCTTCTCGGCGTCGTATTGGTGATCCTCGGAATTGTTATGTTGGTTTTGCCGGGGCAAGGCATCCTGTCGATTGTCCTCGGATTGAGCCTGGTCGATTTTCCCGGACGGCACGCGCTGCAATGCAAACTGATCCGACGGCCGAAAGTGATCGACAGCATCAATTGGATTCGCCGGAAGTTCCAGCGACCCCCGCTCATCCTTCCCGACCGCTGTTAGGAATTCCTGTTCCACCAGTCGCCATTACTCCGAACACCGTGCAGGCTCTGAGGTATCGATAAGACAGGGGTAACGGAAGCAGGTGGCCAGGAGCCGAACCCACCATTGGCCGAAGAGGACCGCAGCTTGAACGGCACGACCTGCAGGCGGATTCAAGCGGTCTGATGGATGAGGATTATGGATTCTCTTCTTCACGATGATTGAGAAAGGTGCGTCTTCGCGCGCGAAGCTGATGTCTTTTTGACTGGAAGGCGGCCGCCTTGCTATGCCTACGATCGCCGGATTGTTTTGAGAGTTGTTGCGTGAGGTGTTGCACGACTTGAGCCAGCGCAGATAAGGTCGCTTGCATCGTGGTGACTTCCTTCATTAGGTGTTGCGGGGTGTCGAGTGCAGGCGCAGGACGGAGAGCGGGCATAGAGGCCGATGGATGGAGGATCTCCCGAATCTTGGCGAGCAGTGTCGAACCGTCGAAGGGCTTCGGAAGGAAGGGAGCGCCCGGGTCCAACAGTCGTTCCGCTTCGATGGTCTCTCTTGGAAGCCCGGACATAAATAAGACTTTCATGTCGGGACGCCAAACGCGCAAGCGCTTCGCTAAGTGATAGCCCGTGGTTCCGGGCATCATCACATCCGTGAGCATCAGATCGATTCGGTCGGCATGTTGCCCGAACAGCATGGCGGCCTGGCTGTTCAAGCGAGCCTCAAGCACCGTATATCCCGACACACGCAGAACCTCTCGAAGCAGGATGCGCAATTGCTCGTCATCCTCGACGAGAAGAATTGTCCGGGGGAGAGATTCAGGGACTGCCTGCGAAGGAAACATGTCGTGAAGTCCATCCAGGGCAACAGCGCCACCAGCAACCTATTGAGAGTTGGGGAGACAGCAGATTCTGTGCCCATGAACGCAGAAAGATGGATTGTATTCACAAAGACTTCGACATGTAAGGAAAGAAGTCTCGACAAAAATGAACAAATTTTGGCGCACGCCGCCGGAATATGGTTCTGTTTTGTGTTCCTAAGTAGTGTCACGCGTGGACGATCGGATGACGGGGTTATGATCATTTTGGCAGGACGGTCTCGGGATTCAGGACCAACAATCTTGCTAACGCATCCTTGGCGTAGCCACTGTCAGGATATTTCTCGGTAAGCTCTGTGTATAATTCCCTCGCATGTTGCAGATTATTTTGCCGCTCTTCAAACTGGGCCGTCGTGTAAAGCTCTTCTGCACGCTTGTCGGAACAACCCAGCGTGAAGATTGCCATTAGGAAAGCGGCGAGGATGATTCGTTTCATGAATCACGCTCCCTGTCGAGGAATGTCAGTTCGGCGACGGCCGATTTATCCAATTCACCCTTGCCCAACGCGACCAGTCGTTGATACTGCTCCAATGTGGTTTGGGCCACAGGTAACGACACGCCGGCTGCGCGTCCCAGCGCGAGCGCAATGCCCGAGTCTTTGGCGGCATGGGCTGCAGAGAAATAGCAGTCATGGGAACGATACTGCATATCTTCTCCATCCGTCTCGAGTACCCGCGAGGCGGCGCCGGTTTGACCAAACACGTCTCGGAGCATCGAGAGGTCGAGCCCCAGCGCAGCGCCGAGTCCCAGACCTTCTGCAAGTCCAGCCGTATTAATGTTCATGACCATGTTGACGAGCGCCTTCACTTTGGCGGCTTCACCCGCTCCGCCGATGTGGCGGATACTTGCGCTCAGCGAGGCGAGAAGTAGTTTGGCGCGCTCAAACGCCTCGACCTTTCCTCCGCACATCAAATAAAGGGTGCCGTTGCGGGCCTGGGTGATGCTGCCGGCCATACAGGCCTCGAGGCTGTGTCCTCCATGCTGTTCAAGTAGCGTCTCGATATCTCTATGCACTTGGGGAGAAAGAGTGGCGCAATTGATAAAAAGACGGCCTTGGGCATGGGTCAGCAAGCTGTCGGACCGTTGAGGCGAAAAAATGTGGCGCATCCCTGCATCGTCGGAGATCACTGTCAGAATGGTATCGCTGCACTCGGCCACGCGCGTCGGGGTCGCCGCCGCTTCGCAGCGGAGTTCGTTCCCTAGGGACGTCCGTTTGGAGGGTTCCGAGTCATAGACGGCGGTAAGGATGTATCCTTCATCCTTCAAGCGCCTCGCCATATTGGCGCCCATTCGTCCGATGCCTACTACTCCGACACGTTGTTGCCTTGACATTCCCGGCCTCTCTAAACTGATCAGTAACTGCGCGGGGAAGTTTAACACAGGGTGGCGGTATTGACGAGAATGGAGAAGTGTGGCGGAGAGACGGATCGCCGGCTTGGCCGGAGCGGCCAAGCCGGTCTCTTGAAATGGTCTCTTTTGCCCTCAGCGCCGCCGTCGCAGCAGTGCGAGTCCTATTAATCCAGAGGCCAGGAGGAACAACGTCGCCGGTTCGGGATTCGTGATCGTTGCCGGGGTGTTTCCTTCCGTCACGGTTTCCTGGGTCAAGCTTTCGAGGGAGAAAAGGCTTTGCGATACACCTGTCGTAAAGCTCAGATTTCCTGATCCCCGATGGAGACTATAGAAGTTGGAGCCTGAGCCGATCGTGTAGCTGTCGTTCAGGCCTTTGAGTTTCGCTGTGAGAATGTTGGAACCAAAGAATCCGCCGACGGGGGCGAAATTGACGACGACGTCAAACTCCCCGGTGGCATGATACAGAGAATCAGGAACCAGCTGCGCCCCTCCACTGATCAGGCCGGTCGAACGTCCCACTAAGGTGCGATCCGCAAAAATCTGAAGATCGAAGCTACTGAAGGTTGCGGTGAACCCCTGAGGTGAAGGGGCTGCGGTCCCGACGGCGTTGAAGCTTGCCGACAGAATGTAATGTTGTGAAAGACCTGTTTTGCCGACCACGTGATCGGTGTCAGGATAATAAAAATTCGAAAATGTTCCCTCGCCCATCTCAGAAAAACTTCCTGTCGGAGACTGATTCAGGACCGAGGTGTAGTCCAAGCCAATCGAACTGGCAGTAAAGGATTTGTCGGGCTCTCCGATGGCCCGTGGAGCAACCGTGATGGGATTCGCGTCTGAGGCCGCTGCCTGGACCGACATCAGCACGGCTACGAAAAGTGTCTTATAGATCATTCGTATGTGATTCCTTTCGTGTTTGAGCGTTGGAGAAATGCTGCCTCGTGAAACCGCAACGAAGAAAGCAAGAGACAGGCCTGGGGCGAAAAGCAAAGTAGTGAGGCGGATTGGAACAGAGGAGAGAGAAAAAATGTCAGGCCTTCTTGACCGTCATCGACGTGGCCACCATCGTTTCGTCTTTGCGACGGAACGGACGCCGACCCGATGGAAATTGACGTATGTGGATACGGCAAACAGGGTATAGCACGATCTTCGTAGTGAAGTCTGCCGTCAAGCAAGCCGGACAGCGCGCTTCGTAGGAGTGGGAAAATCGGACGGCGGTCACGCTATCGATTCTTTTCAGAAAAGACATGTATATGCCGCTACATTTAGGAAGGCCGAGGAAATGCTATACTTTCTGGTATTGATCAAGTAGTGGGAAGCATTGAGGACATGAGGTCGCGTCTCACCATTAAAGAGGAGCGTGGGTTCACGCTGAGCGAAGTGATGGTGGTCGTGGCCATTGTCGGCATCCTGGCTTCCATTTCCATTGTCTCGTATGCGGTGTTTGCCAATAAGGCGAAGACGGTTGAGGCGGAAACGGCGTTGCGAGAGGTCAATCGATTGGAGACGTTATATTACGAGGCGCGGGGGCAATTTTCATCGGATCTGGAGACTATCGGATATGCATCTACCTCGTTAGAGTATTACACGGTGAGCGTGCAAGTGACACCGGACTCGCGAGATGTCTCGTATAAGGCCACGGCAACACCTATCGGCAATACGTATCACGAACCGTGGGTGCTGACTCGCTATCAGAATGGCAGCACGTTGCTTGAAAAACTGACTGCAATCCCGACGACAACAACAGACGTCCCCGTTTCGACAAGCGATAACACGGATCCCGGAGGACGTTCATCCGGAAGCACAGGAGCGGGCGCGTCCGGGGGACCGTCCAGTAGAGGGCCGGGGACCGTCAATCAATCCGTGATTGGATCCTCCACGAATGGCAGCTCAATAGGGTCTGGAAATCAAAGCGCAAATTCCGTTGGCCCCAGTTCTCGTGGTGGGCAATAAACCTATCATCTCTTCTCTTCTTTTCTCTTCCCGCTGCTTACGTTTCAGATCGCCATATGATCAAATGGCATTCGGCTATTCGATCTTGACGCACGCCGTTCCGGGATCGGCATGGACGGACAGACCGGCGCCATGAGAAGGGTGCAAATACGGTCCATCATATCGATAGCCTCCATTGACCGGGTCACTCGACAAGAGCAGCGGCGTATCCAGGTCGAGCAGTTCAAATCCTCCCAGTCCAAGGACCATGGCAAAGGAACACCCCATGGCAAGACGTGTCTCCACCATTCCTCCGGCCATTAAGCGCAATCCCATCGAACGAGAAAATGTGGCCATCTCAACTGCATTCAGCAGCCCGCATTTCGTAATCTTAATATTGACGAAGTCGGCGGCATGTTTGCCGGCGATGTCCTGGACGTCTTGTAATGACCGCACGGACTCATCGGCCGCGATGGGGATCTTGAGGTCTCGCCGCAAAGACGCCATGCCTTCGAGATCTTCTCGCGGCACCGGTTGTTCGAGCAGTACAATAGTGGCGTTGCACTTGGCGAGCGCCTTCATGAACATGCGGCACTGCGCTTCAGCGAACCCTTGATTCGCATCGATGACATACACGATGTCCGGGAATGCGTCGTGGACCGCACGCACCCTCAGGATATCGGTGTCCACATCGACGCCGACTTTTGTTTTCAATGTGCGAAAGCCTTTGGCGTACCAACCGCGCGCCAGCTCGACCGTGCGCTCGACTGTTGTGATCGGGATGGTGATATCTGTTTCGCGCGCACGCACATCGGCGCCGCCCCAGAGTCCCCAGAGGGGCACGTCGAACTCTCGACAAAGGGCATCGAGCAGCGCGGTCTCTAATCCACAACGAGCCGCCGGATGGGCCGCTGCCATCTCCTCTAACCGGCGCCCAATTGCTCTATACTGCGTCGCCGTCCGGCCAATCATCGAGGCGGCCAACTGCTGCGCCGTCTCAAAACAGGACGACCGGCTTTCACCGCCGACCTCGGGAAAGGGCGCCATCTCGCCGTATCCGACTGCGCCACCGGCGAGCGTTAGGCGAACAAAAATATTTTCGGCGACCAGCCGTTGCCCCGTGGCCACGACGAAGGGGTCTGTAATCGCCACATCGATCGGCCACAGTTCAATAGCGGCGATGCTGTCACGACTCGATGAGATCATGGTCCTTCTTTGGTGATGCGGCGGGCGTCACTGCAGACTATACCGAAAGTCGAACGGCAGGAGCCAGCCTTTCCGCTATGAAACATGGAAATTCGTCGAGGTCTATGCCAACATACGTACCTGCTCCAAGCTCAAGCGGATCGACGGATGAACTATTTGAGTTGGCGAGGTACGAATGAACCTATCTCATAGCCTTCAAAAAGCAACATGCCTCCTCGCAGCCGCTCTGGGCCTGATAGGCTTGCCGTCGGGCTGCGCCTCTCCGCTTCCAAAGGAATACATCGACCAGGCCGAACATGGCGTGACGCTGACGTCCTTGACCTCCGACCCGGATCGCTACCGGGGAAAGGTCGTGATCTTGGGAGGAGTCATCGTCGAAGAGAAGGAAGAGGGCGGGCAGGTTTGGCTTCGGTTAAGAAATCGACCGCTGGACAAGGATTATGTGCCGCATCGTCCTCCGTCACTCGACAGTCCGGAGGCCGGATATTATTGGGTGCTGATTCTCAGGCGCGATCTCCCCACCGAATATCGAGACTGGGCTCGTGTGACCGTCGTGGGGAAAGTGGAGGGTCCGCGCCGCAGTCCAGCCGATCGGCCGAATGACATAGAACCGGTGTTGGATGCCTATTACCTGCGTGGGTGGGGGGATTCGGTCATGAGCACCGGGAAATCCACGAGCACCATCGACCGAAACTACACGACCACCGTGCCGAAAGGCGCGCGAGGAGAATTTTCGCAATAGTCTCATGCATCAACCCATCGTCGGCTTTCACCAAGACGAACATGGGGACTGGGTCGCCGATCTTGCGTGCGGGCACGGCCAGCATGTGCGTCATCAACCGCCATTTTTTAGCCGGCCGTGGGTGATGACGGAAGGCGGCCGCGCACGATTTCTCGGGCAACCGCTGAATTGCCAAAAATGCGAAGGGGCAGGCTAATGGCCTACACGTGGACTTTTGTCTCTTCCTTGCGGTTGGGTTGGACCGACGAAGGGTTCTCTACAGTCAGCTTAATTTCCTCTTCTTCATGTTTGATCGTGAGCCCCGATCCTTGACGCAGTGTGTAACACGTGGTTTGGCGGCTCGCATCGACCTCGATCACTTGCTCCTTGAAGATTAATCGAAACCGTAATCGCTCCAGCACAGAAGGAATCCTAGGGCTGAAGCAGAGCTGACCGGTATAGTCCCGCAAGCCGGCGAAGCCATAGACGAAAATCATCCAGACCCCTCCCATCGCGGCGATATGGCAGCCATCCTTTACGTTGCCGGCCACATCGCCGAGATCCATGAGCGCCGCCACGCGGGCATAATCGACGGCTTTTCCCATGTCTCCGATTTCAGCCGCCACGATGCTTTGAATGCAGGGCGATAATGAGGAATCGCCGGTCGTCAGCGGATCGTAAAATTCAAAATTGCGCTTTTTGAGATCCGAGGAAAATTCATGCCCGAGCAAGAGCATGGCGAGGACGAGGTCGGCTTGCTTGATGACTTGATGCCGATAAATCGTCAGCGGGTGGTAGAACAAGAGCAACGGATATTTGTCTACCGGAGTGCCCTCAAAATCCCACGGCTCTTGCTCGAGAAAGTGATCGTCCTGTGCCGTGATGCCCAGGCGCGCATCATAGGGAACGTACATTTCGTTCGCCGCCCGTTTCCATTCTTCGACTTCCGCGGGCGTCAGTTTCGTCTTATGCACTAAGGCGGTGTAGAGATCGGGCCGTTGTTCTCGCACGACCTCTACCGTGACGGCTGCGTAACGCAGATTTTCCCGCGCCATTAAATTGGTATACGCGTTATTGTCAACGACGGCATTGTATTCATCCGGGCCCGTCACGTCGTGAATGCAAAACTTTCCCTCTTTCCGTGTCGAATAGAATCCAAGATCTCGCCACAAGCGCGCCGTTTCCACCAGCATCTCCACGCCTTCGTCAAACAGAAACGCCTCATCGCCCGTGGCCTGCACGTATTTTTTCAGCGCGTACATGATATCGGCATTGATGTGATATTGGGCCGTCCCCGCCGCATAGTACGCCGACGCCTCTTCGCCGTTGATCGTGCGCCACGGAAACATGGCGCCTTTTTGGTTTAAATGCCGCGCTCGTTCGCGCGCCAGGTCCAACAAACCATATCGAAACCGGAGTAGATTTTTTGCGGTACGCGGGGATGTATACAGCAAAAAGGGCAAGACGTAGATTTCCGTGTCCCAAAAATAATGCCCCTCGTAGGCTTGTCCCGTCAGGCCTTTGGCGGGGACACCGGTGGTGTCCGCGCGGGCCGATGCCTGCAAGACATGAAAGAGATTAAAGCGGATGGCTTGCTGCACTTCAGTGGTGGAGCGTTGGGCCGTCGCAGGATCCACCATGATCTGCACATCGCTCCGTCGCCAAAAGTCTTGCATGTAGCGTTCTTGGCCGTGCAAGAGTTGTGAGAAGCCGTCGTCGACGGCACGGTCGAGCGTCCGCTCGACGCGGGCGCACATCTCATCGGGCGGAGCCGTGCGTGTCGTGTGATACGCCATGTACTTCACCAAGGTGATCGGCTTGCCCGGCTGTGCATCGATACTGGCCACGACCTGTCCGGCATCTTCGGTGTAATGGGTTTCCCAGCTTGTGGCGCAGTCCGTCTCCAATCGATGGTCAATGGAGCACGACAGGGTCATGCCGCTTTTTTTCGTGCCATGGCAGAGGACGATGCGCGTCTCCTTGGCATAACTCCGGCGATGGTGCAGCACCTTGTCGGTAAAGACGCGGGCCTGGCGAGGATCATGATTATTCCGTCGCTGAGACGGTTCGTTGGCGATCATTTCAGAAGAAAGCACTATGGGGGCTGAGGCATTGAGCAGCGTCACTTCGTAGAAAATCGCCGCCAAATGCCGATGCTCGAACGAGACGAGGCGGCGTGATTTGATCGAGACCTGTTTCCCCGACGGCGTTTCCCAGACGATGTCTCGATCAAGCGTGCCGGATCTCATATTGAGGCGGCGATCGAAACTCAGTACGTGCGCATGCGGTAACCAAAAGGGCTCGTCATCGACATACAGCTTGATGATTTTCGTATCGGTGGCATTGACGATGGTCTGGCCCGTCTTCGCGAGCCCGTACGCTTCTTCCGGATAGAGGATCGGCCAGGACTCGTAAAACCCGTTTATGAAGGTTCCGTTTTGGCCGATCGGTCCGCCTTCTTCGAAACACCCTCGCATACCCAGATATCCGTTCCCGAGCGCGAACATCGTTTCGCCTTGCTCGAGTAGCGTCGGAGCATACTGTTTCTCCACCATGTTCCATTCGTCGGCGGGATATAGATGGGGAGCCGGCTGAAAGCGAGGACGGTGGATCATGATGGTTATACGGCCGCGTGGGGCTTCGGTAAGAGTTCCGCTAAGTCGGCCACCACGATGTCGGCGCCATGTTGTCGCAATGCATCCGGCTGATCGAGCCGGTCCACCCCAATCACGAGGTCAAATCCACCCGCGCGTCCCGCTTGGACACCGGCCTGCGCATCTTCGATCACGATGGCTCGCGATGGAGGGACGTTTAATCGGCGAGCGGCTTCTAAAAACGTATCGGGCGCGGGTTTGCCCCGAAGGCGCAGGCGTTGGGTTTCTTGGCCATCGATTCGAACATCGAACAGCGCAGTGAGTCCCACCCTTTCGACCACTTCCCGGCAATGGTTGCTGGATGAGACGACGGCGGTTTTCAGTCCGTGCTCGCGGGCGCGTCGAAGAAAGCGCACCGTCCCCTCATAGACCTCGACTCCGAATTCGTGGAGACGCGTCTCGAAATAGCCGTCTTTCTTATGGCCCAAACCGTAGATCGTGGCTTCATCGGGACCATCGTCAGGAGTGCCCCAGGGCAGGACGATCTCACGAGAATCCAGGAAACTTTTCACCCCTTCATAACGGGGCTTGCCATCCACATAGACACGGTAGTCTTTGTCGATATCAAAGGGGACAAAAGGCCGACCGGTCCGTTGCGAGTAGGAATGCAGATAATCGTTGAATAATTGTTGCCAAGCCAACGCATGAACTGTGGCTGTCTTCGTCACGACCCCATCCAAATCGAACAAGGCCGCCTCGAAGCGGGTAAGGTCAAGACTTGCTGTGTGACGTGCATCGGACATCGACACCTTTCCTGTCGGTCAGTGTGAAGCGCTGATGAACGTCCAGCTATCGGCAAAACGGGAAGGCGAGAGTAGGCAGATGTAGGTGACACCGTCGGAGCGCAGAAGATATCTAGGTTAGCGTGTTCAGATCGATCACAAAACGATAGCGCACGTCGCCGCGCATCATGCGCTCATACGCTTCGTTCACCTGCTGGATGGAGATGACTTCCACGTCGGATGCGACCTGGTGCTGCGCGCAGAAGTCCAGCATCTCCTGTGTTTCTTTGATGCCGCCGATGAGCGATCCCACCAGCCGTCGCCGGCGGAGAATGAGAGGAAAGGCGCCCAGCGGAGTGGACTCATCGGGCGCGCCGACCAGGATCATCGTGCCGTCCGTCTTGAGCAGGTCGAGATACGCGCTATAGTCGTGTGCGGCCGAAACGGTATCCAGAATGAAATCGAACCGGCGCGCGAATCCAGCAAATGTGTCGGCCTTCGACGTTAACGCAAAATCCGACGCGCCTAGACGGGCGGCGTCCTCGCGCTTGGTCTCGGATTGACTCAACACCGTAACCTCGGCACCGAAGGCCCTACCGAATTTGACGGCCATATGTCCGAGGCCTCCGAGTCCCACCACCGCCAGCTTATGGCCCTTCCCCACGGCCCAGTATCGCAAGGGGGAAAAGGTCGTAATGCCGGCGCACAGCAAGGGGGCGGCGCGCTCGGGTGCAAGTGCCGGGGGGATTCGTAACACGTAATGTTCATCGACGACAATCTGATTCGAATAACCTCCATAGGTAGGCGTGTGTCCGTCTTTCTCCGTTCCGTTATAAGTAAAGACGCAGTGGCCTTCGCAATACTGTTCATTCCCGCTGCGGCACGGCGGACACTCGCGGCAAGAGTCTACGAAGCATCCGACGCCGACCTGATCGCCGACGCGGAACCGCTTCACCGCCGATCCGACTTGCGCCACCGTGCCCACAATCTCATGGCCGGGCACCATGGGAAATTGAGAACCACCCCATTCGTCGCGTGCCTGATGGACATCGGAGTGACAAATGCCGCAGTAGCGGATCTGAATCAGCAGATCATGAGGTTCCAGATTTCGCCTGGAGAATGTAAAAGGCGCCAACGGCACGCCGGCCGCTGCCGCCGAATAACCACGTGTTTGTAGCATGTAATCCTTTACCGTGCCCATTTATGATGGGCGTCCCAGATTACTCGATGGTCATGTGGTCGAAATCGACATCAGCAGGGAGCGGGGGATAACGCAATTTCATCCCGTCCAACGCGGCAACCACCGTCTCAGCGACGACCAGATTGCGATACCATTTGTAATCGGCCGGCACGACATACCAGGGCGCCTCCTCAGTACTGGTGGCCGAGATGGCATCCTCATACGCGCTCTGATATTTGTCCCACAATTTACGCTCAACCAGATCGTTTGGATTGAATTTCCATCGCTTCTCAGGGTCGCGCAAGCGCGCTTCGAGGCGCTTGCGCTGCTCGTCTTTTGAAATGTGGAGAAAAAACTTTACGATCGTCGTATCGTTTTGATAGAGCAAACGTTCGAAATCAACGATTCGTTCCAGACGTTCCTTCGCGATCTTGTCGGAGATCATCCCGTGCACGCGTGTGATGAGCACATCCTCATAGTGCGATCGATTGAAGAGGCCGATCCGGCCTTTGGCGGGCGTCTCCTGGTGCACGCGCCATAGAAAATCGTGCGAGATCTCGCGGGTGGACGGCGCTTTGAACGAGGTGACGGAGCAACCTTGGGGATTGACTCCGGACATGACATGCTTGATCGTCCCATCCTTCCCCGACGTATCCATCCCTTGCAGAACGATTAGGAGTGATCGCGAGCCGCTCGCATAGAGCCGTTCTTGTAGTGCGCGAAGTTTCTCAAGCAAGTCTTCGGTTTGTTTTTGGGCTCGGGTTTTGCCGTCGTCCTTTGCGTCGTATTTCTCCGTGTCATCGGAAGCGATCTTGGTCAGCTTGACTGTAGTGCCAGGATTTACGCGGTGAGTTTTCATGCCTGCCTCGCAACGACCATGACTCTCTTTCTGCTAGAACCACGTTACTTGGAAAACTCAGGGTGAGCAACCAGAAAAACCAACCGGATTTAAAACGGCGAGGACTTGCGAGAGATCATTGAGCCGATGGAGCCAACTCAGCAGTTAGCCCGCCAGTCACCGTCTCCGATGAAGGCATATATACCATTTCGGTTTCATGCGACCGAAATCCGTGCGTCGGTTCGTTTGTAAGGACCGCTTGGAATCGAGAACCATGGCTCCGCCGGGCCTTCGCCAAAACACCGCCCAATGCCACACAGCGCGACCGCGTTCGATGCGCCATTTCAGCGCGAGCAATGCTAGATCGGGCAATGTCATCCAGCTCTTGAATGGCTCTTCTCTGTTGGAAACACGAAGACCGTACCGACGAAGGAGTCGTCGAACAGAAGCGGTTTCCGACCAAAGACGAGGATCCACGACAAAGATGCCGAGCCGCCGAGCCGTAAACTGCGCCTGCCTATACGTCACATTGGCAAGTGCAGCAACACAGGCAATTCCGCAGCCGGTGGGATCTTGCTGTATGACAGGCTTATAAAGAACGTGTGTATGGGTCATATAGTCAGCTAGTCAGCGAAGATCAAGATAGTGGAGACGATTTCTCGGTTGTTGGTAGGGGTGGTTTATCTCAGTTGCAGTGCTACACATTGTTGTTGCCTCTACACTACCTAGTCATCGTTCAACAAAGATTATCAGAGAAGGTTATCCGTGTGTTACTCACTTGTGAAGACACTGTCGATCTTCTAGACTGCTGTAGGCGATAAGCCTACCTATGGAGTTCTTCTGTGTCATCTCTTGTCTGGAGTGAGGTGTGAGCGATATAAGCAGCGATATACCGGCCGCGGGAGCGACCCCCGCTTCAGCATCCCCTATGGGGAAAATCCTTCTTGTGGCGTTCCTTGGGGCTGCCGTCGTCGCGTTCCTTTATTTCGATGTAAAGGAGTATGTCTCGCTGGATGCGTTGAAGGACAACCGCGATCGCCTATTGGCTTTTACGGAAGCCCACTATGCGTCGGCGGTTCTTCTGTACATCGTGCTTTATTGCGTGCAGACGGCGTTGTCGCTGCCCGGGGCAACGATCTTCACGCTGGCAGGTGGCTTTCTGTTCGGCGTAGTCCTAGGGACTGTGTATGTAAATGTGGCCGCCACGACAGGGGCGACATTGGCGTTTCTTGCCGCTCGCTATCTGTTGCGTGATTGGGTCGAGAGAAAATTCGGCCCTCGACTGGCCGCGATTCAGACAGGTTTTTCGAAGAATGCCTTCAGCTATCTGCTGACACTGCGATTGATTCCATTGTTTCCCTTCTTTCTCGTCAATCTTGTGGCCGGACTGACGCGCATTACGATCGGAACCTTCGTGGCGGCGACGGCGATCGGCATCATTCCAGCGAGCTTCGTCTTTGCCAATGCAGGGCGCCAGCTTGGATCGATCAACTCACTTAACGAGATTGCGTCGCCACGCGTTCTGTGCGCCTTTGCTTTGCTTGGGCTTTTAGCCCTGGTCCCGATTGCATATCGCAAGGTCATCGAGAAGGGAACCAAGCAATGATGCGGGAGACCGCGCCTTCGTTGATTCAGCCTGACGACGAATATAATCGCGTGCTGGCAGAGAATGTCCATCCCGCCGAATGGATCAATCCCGAACCGCGGGGCCGCTATAATCTTGTCGTGATCGGGGCGGGGACGGCGGGATTGGTGACAGCGGCCATCGCGGCGGCGCTTGGAGCAAAGGTTGCGCTGATCGAACGGCATCTGATGGGCGGCGATTGTTTGAATGTCGGCTGCGTTCCGTCGAAAGCCTTGGTGCGCGCGGCACGCGCATGGTCCGACGTGCGACAGGCGCATGTGTTTGGCCTGCACACAGCGGGGACGATCAAACAGGATTTTGCCGCCGTAATGGCCCGCATGCGCAAGTTGCGGGCACGGCTCAGCTCCAATGATTCGGCGCAACGATTTAAAACGCTGGGAGTCGATGTCTTTCTCGGTGCGGGACAATTCGTGGGAAGACACGCCGTGGAAGTGGGCGGACGAACCCTCACGTTTAAGAAGGCAGCCATCTGCACCGGCGCTCGCGCGGCGGCGCCTTCGATTTCCGGCTTACGAGAGGCGGGATACCTGACGAATGAAACGGTCTTTGATCTCACGGAGCTGCCCCGCCGGCTGGCCGTGATCGGTGCCGGTCCGATCGGGTGCGAACTGTCCCAAGCGTTCACACGGTTCGGCAGCGAAGTTTCGGTCTTTGAACAGAACGGCCGCATCTTGTCTCGAGAGGATGACGACGCAGCCGAGATTGTCCGGGCGCAGATGGCGAACGATGGAATTTCTTTTCTGTTCAATGCAAAAGTCCTTCGGGTCGAACACCGGCAGAAGGAAAAGGTCATTCACTATGAACGAAAGGGCGCCGCGAACGAGCTGATCGTGGACGACATTCTAATCGGCGTCGGCCGCGCCCCCAATGTTGAAGGCCTTGGACTGGATCGGATCGGCGTCGCATACGACGCGACGCACGGCGTCAAGGTAAATGCACGATTGCAGACCACGCGTCCGCACATCTTTGCGGCGGGCGATATTTGTTTTCCTTTGAAGTTTACGCATACGGCAGATGCGATGGCGCAGATCGTCATTCAGAATGCGCTCTTTCCCCATCCGTTGGGCTTGGGATATGCGAGTACCGATTCGCTGATCATCCCGTGGTGCACCTACACGGAGCCTGAAATCGCGCACGTCGGCCAATATGCGGCGGATGCTATCGCGAGAGGCATCGAGGTGGAGACGTTTACATGTCCCCTAGGCGAAGTCGATCGGGCCATCCTCGATGGCGAGGAGCACGGGTTCGCGCGCGTGCATGTGCAAAAGGGCACAGATCGACTCGTGGGCGCCACGATTGTCGCCGCGCATGCCGGCGATCTGATCAATGAATTCACGGTGCTCATGAAAACGGGGCAGGGCCTCAAGACAGTCAGTGGGACGATTCATCCCTATCCCACGCAAGCCGAGGTGATAAAAAAAGTGGCGAATGCATGGAGAAAGACGACGCTCACCGAAGGACGGAAGAGGCTGCTGGCGAAATGGTTTCAATGGACACGGTGAAAGACGTTGGTCGCCGGACTTTCTCATGCGGACGATTTGGGCCTGCGCGAGGTCTGTTGATGACGCTGTTACATTGCGTCACTGGTATCGTGATGACTGTTGTTCTCTGTGCGCTCTCTGCTTGTTCCTCATCGGCTCCGCGCTCATTTGCGCCGGCGGATCCGTTGCCGCTTTCCGAATTCAGTTATCAATATTTGGAAGAGATGCTCCGCGCATGCGTCAAAGAGGGCGTCGTGAACTATCCGGCCCTCGGAAAGGACGATCGCCTGCAGTTGTTCATTTGGCAATTGGACCGGTTCAATCCCAATACGCTGTCTTCCCGGCAGCAGAGCATCGCGTTTTGGATCAATGTGTATAACGCGTTTGCGATGAAAGGTATTTTAGAAGGAGATGACCCGCAGACCGCCTTGGGCCGCTATCGCGCCTTTGTCACGCACGACTATTATGTGGGCGGGCGCCCCATCTCATTGCGCGGATTGGAGCGTGATTTATTGATTCCGGATTTTCGCGATCCGCGCATTCATTTCGCGATCGTCGCTCCGGCCCGTTCGTCTCCGCCCCTCAGCGAGGAGCTCTACGTGCCTGAACGTTTGAACGAGCAATTGAACGCACGCACGCGCGCATTCATTAATGACCCCGACCGCAATCACTTCGACCGCCAGCGCAAGGTGGCCCACCTGTCGATGATCTTCTCTTGGTACGACGAGGAGTTTATCGCGCATTCCGGATCCGTCCTGAAATACATTGCCCAATATGTGAATGATCCTGTATTGGCCCGCGAATTGACGACACGCCGCTATGAGATTCAATTTAAAGAATTCGATTGGAACCTCAACGGACCGTCCCCTTCCTCCACGCGCTGATTGCCTACTCACAGGGCTTCTCCCGCGCGAGGCATAGATCTGACTCGGCACAACGTACTAGTTTGGATGGACTGAGGGTGCCCGTATGGGCGATGAAGTAAAAATCCCTGCTCGCTGAGGAATTTACGGTCATTCCCTTGATCTGAGCGCCCAGGGCTGCAGCGCCAGCCGCCGTCAGAAATTGACAAAACGTCAGGTGCCGCTGATACTTTTTAGTGATCGAATCAAGCGATCGACGAGGCAACTGTGCCCTTTGACGCAATTATTCCTATCTGTTCATGAACAATCGTCAGCACATAACCGTCTTAATCGTGAATGCCGAAGCGGAGGAGGTCAAGATGATCACCCTCTGCTTCCGCACGGTGTTTCCAGGTTGCCGCGTGGAGGCCATTTACTCTGCCGACGACGTCCTGGATTGGGTCTCGAAACACGATTGGCAGGTCGTCTTCCTGGATGAACCCTTGCTTCAATCGGGAGGAACGTCGATCATTCCTGAAATCCGCAAGCGCCTTCCCAAGAGCGCGATCATTTTACAAACCGATCGAAACGATATTTCAACCGCCATGCAGGCGATTCGGGCGGGCGCGGATCATTGTTTCTATAAAAAGTCGCCAACCTTCGCCACCGAAATTCCTGCGGCCGCCAAAGTGTTGCTCGATCGACAGGAAGAGGCTTCCGTACCCATCGATCGCGCCGTCGACGCGTATGTCCGGCTGTCAGAAGAAATGACCGAGATCGTCTATGAACTGGACAACGAGGGGCGATTTGTCACGGTGGGTCCGGGCGTCGTGAAATTGCTCGGGTACACCCCGGAAGAATTGATCGGCACCCATTTTTCAGCGGTGATTCCCGAGGAAGAACGGCCATTGGCGGAGCATCGGCTCAATGAACGGCGGACCGGCGATCGCGCGACACGAAATCTAGAACTGCGCCTGAAACCGAAACGATCCGGAGAGACACAAGGCGAAGCGGTGGACGTCGAACTCACGGCCATGGGCCGCTATAATCAACAGCGTCAGATGACCGGGACGGTGGGCGTGATCCGTGATATTCGTGGACGGAACAATGCCATCCAGCAACGTGAAGATCAATTGAAGCAGCAGTTTCGGCAGCGCGAAGAGCAGCTTGGGCACGAGTTTCATCAATGGGAACAGCAGATCGAACAGGAACTGCGCCACCGCGAAGATGCGCTTCAATTGCAATATCGGCAGCGTGAAGACGAACTGGCACAAGAGCATGAACGTTTAAAAACGGATATGCAGCAAGAGTTGGAACGTCGCCGCGAATCGCAGCAGCAGGAGAAAGAACATCTGCTTGAGCTGCAGCGTCGTGAAGAGGAATTGCGTCGCGAGGTCAAGCAGCGAGAAGAGCAACTCGAGCAGCAGCAGAACCGCCTTCAATCTGAAATGAAGCAGGAGCTGGAACAACAACGGCTCGAATTGCAACGTCGCGAGAACGAGTTGCGGCGTGAGTTGCAGCAGCAGGAGGAGCACTTCACCCAAGAAAAAGCCAAGGTGGATGTCTATCTCGAACGAGAACTGAAGCAGCGGGAAGGCCAACTACGGGACGACTATAAACGGCAGGTGGAAGCCCTGAGTCAGGAGCGCCATCGGCTGGAAAGCGAATTAGAAGAAAAGCACAAGCAGCAGCAAGAACGGCTGCGATTAGATGCGCATGAACAGGAAGAAAAGCTGAATGCGGAGCGCCATGAATTGGAGGCCGAGTTAGCGCGTGTCTTGCAGCATCAGCAAGAACATCCCAATTCGTCCGGCACTGTCCTGATCGTCGAACCGCAGCCGACCGTGCTGGGGGTGACGCGAACCCTGTTGCAGCAGCACGGCTACGTCGTCGTCGAGGCGGCTAACGCTTCCGAGGCGATGGCGATTTGCAAAGCCTTTAAAAATCCGCTCCATATTATGCTGACCGATGTCGGACGACCGGGCAACGTCTCGATCGAACTAGCCAGACGATTCTCAGAATTGCGCCCAGAAATGAAGATTCTCTTCCTGTCGGGATACATGCCGGGGGAAAACCGGCATACGGATCTCGCCAATGGAGGAATTGCCTTCTTGCCCAGACCCTTCACTCCCGACATGTTGATTCGTAAGATTGCCGATATTATCGATATCACCGACATGGCCCCCGTCGTGGACGTCGGTGCCATCCGCCTCTCCGCCCTTCCGTAGGTCTTCTTTTTCATTCCATACAGCGATACTCTAGTTCGGCCGTTGGCCCATTGTGCAGGGCATGGGCTAGGGACAATGCGGCGTTCCGATCGCGGTAAAAATCCGCGAGAGGGACATCCACCGCGGCACGTCTTGCGTATTTGCAAACGTCACCCCGCCTCCGGATCGAAGATTCAATACCTGCCACTCTTTGTAAAGCGTGCAGACAGACGCGGGGTCGGGTAGCTGAGCGGTCTTGGCGGACGGTTCACCGAGAAGCGTCCGCATCGACGCGAGCGACGCGCCTTCGGGAAGTACCAAAACGGTTCCTTTCGGCTCGTACGGCGCACACATGCGTTCCGTCATATTGGTAAATGTCCCGTCGTCGCAGCGGTACATCGGTTCCGAGGCGAACGCCGAGAATGGGGATAAAAGCGCGAAGAGCATCGTTACAGCGATTCCAATCACGATCTGCATAAAGCACCTCACTTACCTTAAAATCCTGGGTGGTTTGCCTGGGTATCTCTTACTCGCCACGATGCGTATTGAATATACGATAGTAGGTAAAAAGCGTAGTTGAAACTCGGTGGATACTTTGTAGGGACATGTGAAGGCGCGCAGGTCGTCGGAAAAACCGCCTTGTAAATCGTGCGGTTGCTGACATTTTTTCTCGATGCTATAGTCCCACCATGGCCGGACAGGATTATTATGCCATTCTAGGAGTCACGCGGGACGCGTCGGATGACGAGATCAAGAAGGCGTACCGCAAGCTCGTCTTCCAATTTCATCCTGATCGAAATCCGGACGATAAACAGGCCGAAACGAAAATCCGTGAGCTGAATGCCGCGTACGAAATTGTCGGTGATACCGAAACCCGGCGGACCTATGAGCGCTTGCGATTCGGCGAAGAGGTTCGAGAGGGGTCGCCCGATCTCGGCGCTCTACTGCAGCAGATGGAAGAGAAGCTCTTCGACGAAGGCCGAAGGGAACTATTCGGGGTCGTGATCAAACAGGCCGCACGAATTAAATCCGAACTGGCGCTCATCCGCGAACGGACGGTCAAGGCTCAAGGATACGATACGTTTCAAGAGCGGATTGTGCTTGAACGGGCGGCGGAGACACGCCACGAATTCCTCAGCCCAGAGTTGGAGGCGAAGCGAAAACGCTTATTGGACGTGGCGGTGGAGATGATGGTTTCCCAGCAAGTCGTTGCAAAACAGGACGAGAACGGCATTCGAGCTATGCGGGATCGCTTCGAACAGGTATTCGGCAAAGGCGAGTTGCATGGCTTCGCGCAAGCATTGGAACTATGGTACGAAAGACGATGACGAATTCGACAGGGTCAACAACGTCATTGGAGAAACGTTCGCTCACTCCGCCGAGATGAACCGAGTACGGCCGGCGGCGCGCCGGACTTCGGTTTGCTTTCTTCTCGTAACTCCGTAATCCCCACACCGATACAGTCCCCTCCCGAATGGACGTAGCTGTTTCTGCTCTTCCTGATAGGAAAGAGATCGGGGACGGCCTATACAGGCACAATGCAGCTCAGTGACAACATCGAGTATCACCTTATGAAAGATCCCGTGAAGGGGACTGCCTCATCCTCTCTTGGACGTGGCCGGGTCATTCTTGGCTGGGTCGGTGTCCTGATGATACTCCTCGCGACCCCGCCGGGTTGGGGACACGATGCCGCCATGAGCCCGGTAGGGAAGTTGACCGCCATCCAGGGGCACACCGTCATCGGCCGCCCAGGCAGCACGGTATCCTTTCGGGCCCAAGTTCCGGATGAGCTCGCGTATCAGGATGTCATTCGAACCGGTGCTCAGTCCCGATCGAAAATTCTTTTTGAAGACGACACGCTCCTCACGATGGGAGACAGCAGCGTCGTCGAGATTGCGGGAACCACCTACGCCTCCAGCGTCGATACACGCAGCGTGACGGTCAAACTCACTCGAGGAAAGGTGAGAGCCTTGGTGGGTCGCATTGTCGGAAACCAAAGCTCGGAGCTGATTGTTCTCACCCCGACAGCGGTGGCATCTACTCAGGGCACGTATTTCGTGGTGTGGGCCGACGAGACGGTCAGCGGCGTCGCGAATATTGGAAGGGCCGGCCAAGTGCTCTTCACATCCGGGCCTCGAACGGTGGCGCTTCAGCCGGGACAGTTCACCTTGGCCATGGCTCATATGGGTCCCGAAACGCCGAGCGCGCTGACCGCTGCCCCTGCCACTATTGCGGAGATGGTCGCGTCAACGGAGTTTGCAGACGCTGTTATTCCGTAGCGAGCGCTCCGCTGACGAAGCGCCCTCCCTGCATCACGGCGATTCTCTTTTCCGCATCGAGGAGAACATCGATGCATTTCAGTGGATCGCCATCGATGAGTAAAAGGTCGGCGTCCTTGCTCACCTCGATCGACCCAATCTTATGCCCAAGACCGAGAAGGGCGGCGGCCGACGATGTGGCGGCGCCAACTGCGTCCATCGGGCTCATCCCCAGCGCAACCATCCGTTCCAGTTCCTGTGCGTTTTCTCCATGATGATTGAAGGGCGTGCCCGCATCTGTGCCGAGGGCAATGTTGATCCCGGCACGCAAGGCCTTTTTAAAACTGAGTTCATGGCGAGCTTGCATGGATTTGGCTTTCGTGAGGGCCGACTCCGGAATGCCGCACGTCGCGAGGCAAGACGCCGTAGTGGCCAGCGCGGACAGCGTAGGCACCATGAAGACGCCGTATTCACGCATGAGGCCGGCGGCCTCTTCATCCATCAGTGTCGCGTGCTCGATGGAATGCGCGCCGGCTTTGACGGCGTTCTTCATCCCCTCCGAGCCGTGCGCATGGGCGGCCACCCGGCGTCCCGCGCGTCGCGCTTCTCCCATCCCTGCCGCCAGCTCGTCCGGAGTCATCTGCGCGCACTCCGGTGACGTGCCGGGTGTCAGCACGCCGCCCGAGGCGATGAACTTGATGACCTCCGCGCCGGCCGCCAACTGTTCTCGCACCGCGCGAACGACTTCGATCGGCCCATCCGCTTCTCGACCGATGAAACGCGCGTGGCCGCCGGTCATACAGATGGCCAACCCCGCGGCGACAATGCGCGGCCCCGGAATGAGACCGCCCCCGATCGCCTGCTTCAAAGCGAAAATCGAGTGATCGCGACACCCCACGTCGCGCACCGTGGTGAATCCGCCTTCCAGCGTTCGTCGCGCGAATTGCGAGGCTTTGAGGACCGTCAACGCCGCCGGTTCCTGCTCGATCGTACGCACGACATCCGCGTCGGCGCCCAGACACAAATGCACATGGCAATCGATCAGCCCCGGTAAAACCGCCAGACCCCGCACGTCGGGTGTTCGCGCACCGCGGGGGATGGAAACGTGGCGGTCCGCTCCCACCGCCGAGATTCGACCGTCTTGAATGACCACGGTCATTCGTTCGCGCGCGCTGCCGAGACCGTCGATCAACCGAATGTGCCGCAGCGCAATCGTGGGCAGCATCGGTTATTCTTCGACTGGAATTGTGATGACGATTCCACCCATCACATCGTTCAGCTTAAAGTCGCGGCGGGGACTGTTCGGGTGAGCGTTATGACAATCGATGCATGATTGAGAGATGGCGATATCGGCATAGATAGCCTGAAAGGAGCGTTCCCGACCCAGTTTGACAAATCCGGTATAAGGCTGCGTCGGGTCTTTTGCGATGGCTTCGAGTCCCTTCCGTTCGAAATCGGTGGAAGGTGCGTTCCAGACATAAATTGGCCACAAACTCGCGAGACGATATTTGAGGCCCGTGCCTTTTTCGCTCATCAGCCGACCCGTTTCGATCAGAAATTGCGCCGGTAACGGGAGCACATCTTCCTGTTTCCAGTATTCCGCCGCGGTGACGATGCCTTTAGCCTGCAGCTTATCGACGACATGCGTGGCATAGATCGTCCGATTGGCTTCAATGACGGCGTGGATTTGTTCGGCAACTTTGGCCGGATTCAACGTGACGTCCGAATCCTGAGACTTGACGAACGACGAGAGGCCCCACACCGAAAGGCCGAGGCACACACCGAAAACGATCAAGAAGAAGCTCCGCAGTGTCATGACAGCCTTTTCTCCACTCTTACATACGATGGACTGCGCGTGTGCAGCGAATGATCAAAATCACTTCGAGGCCACGTTTTCGATTCGAGCCGCGGCGTCGAGTGCCGCGCCGGCGCATTGGATCCAACCTTGTGCCAAAAACATCTGCTCCAGCGCGCCGAGAAGCGCCTCCACATTCGCGCGGGTGGAGGATTCACCCATCAAACCGATACGCCACGCCCTGCCTTGCAACGGACCCAACCCGGCTCCGATTTCTATTCCGTATTCCTGCAGTAAGGTCTTGCGCCCCCACGCCTCGTCGATGCCGGGAGGCGGTGCGAAGCAGTGCAGCGTTGTGAGTCGAGCGCCTTCCTGCGCGATCGGCTCGAAACCGAGCGCGTCAAGACCCGCCATGAGCGCGTGGCTGTTGGTGCGGTGCCGAGCGTATCTTGCGTCAAGCCCCTCCTCATCGACCAGCCGTAGCGCCTCCTGTAAGGCATAGATCATGGAAATGGGCGCCGTGTGATGGTAAGTGCGTTTCGAACTGACCCAGTAATCGGCAATCAAGGAGACGTCCAGGTACCAGCTTTGGCAGGGCGTGAGGCGCGACCGAATCGCCGCGAGGGCCCGTTCGCCGATCGTGAGCGGCGCAAGGCCCGGCGGGCAACTGAGACACTTTTGCGTGCCGCTATAGGCGATATCGATGTTCCAGCCGTCGACGTCTAAAGGAAGGCCGGCCAGCGAGGTCACGGCATCGACGATCAAGAGCGTATCGAAATGTCGGCACAGTCTGCCGATGTCCTCCAGAGGTTGATGGACTCCCGTAGAGGTTTCGGCGTGCACGACCGCGACGGCTTTGACCGGCGCATACCGCTTCAATGCGTCTGCAATCGCGTCCGGTTCAATAATGCGGCCCCAGGGAGACTCGATCGGGATAGGCCGGCCTCCGCATCGTTCCACCATGGCGGCCAAGCGCGAACCGAAGACGCCGTTGATTCCGACGATGACCGCATCGCCGTGTTCAATCACATTGACGAGCGCGGCTTCCATCCCGGCCGACCCGGTCCCGGAGATTGGAATCGTCAATGGATTTGCGGTGCGAAAAAGCGAACGCAACCGGCGTTGCACCTCATCCATGATGGTCAGAAAGGCGGGATCGAGATGTCCGATCAGTGGAACGCTCATCGCGTGCAACACGCGGGGATGCACCATACTCGGACCGGGACCGAGTAGGAGTCGAGCAGGAGGAAGGGGAGCATCGTCGCATCGTTTCACTACCGTTCTCTCTCTATCCAATGAAGGGCACTCATTATAGCGAATGCCGAGGGGAGCATGCTACGGGAAGCTACACAGCTGCAGGCGCGCGACGGAGGATGGTATAGTCGCGCCCCATGGGCGACGATTCTTCACTCTCCGGCACAGATTCTCCGCCGAGCGCTCATCCGCCGGCGACTGTCGATTCGACTCGGGCCGTGCAGTTGTCGACGGCGTTCACCGTCTTGATGGCGCTCGTGCTGGCGGGCGGCATGGCCTTCCTCGTCTGGCTCCAGATGACCATTCCTCCGTTGGATCGGGTCGCGTTTCCAGAGCGCGCCCTTTTCCTGATGGTCAGCCAAACATTGGATGTGGAGGAAGCCATTGCCCATGCGCCTGCGTGGGAGCGCCTGTTGTATCAATTGACGACGGATAACGGTTCGAGTGATCTCAATCAGGCAATCGCCTGGTATCGCGAATTGAGTCGCGTGACTTTTAATCCAGAAATTCATCTGCAGCGCGCGACGCTGGAAGCGGAAGCCGGACATCTGGAAGAGGTTCGGCAGGAGGTTGCCGAGTGGGACAATCGCGGGGTGCCCTTTCCGCTCTATGCTCGGCTGATATACGCGGCTTATCTTGATCGAAAGGTTGACCGTGCGGTCGCAGATGCGTTGCAGGCGGAATTGGCCGACGCACTCCCGTCCGGTTGGTTTTACACGAAGCTGGCGATGCGTTTGGCGGAACGGTCGGGAGATGAGTCACGCACGCACACGATCCGGGCCGAGTGGGACGGTCGCGTGATGCCGCTCTTAGAGCGAGTGCGTCTGCTTACCGCGATCGAGCTTGGCATCATGCTGATTGGCCTGGTGGCGCTTGCGCTTCCCCTCCGCGGCCGGCATCCATACACGGTGAGCACCGCCCCCCTTCCTCCACTATGGCGCGGCCGAGTCGGGGTCGCGGTGCTCATCCGTGGGGCCGCATTGGGCCTCTTGCTCAGTGTCGCCGTCCTATTGTGGGAAACCCACAGCCTCTTGCTGCGCTTACTCAGTATTCCCTTGGCAGGTTTGCCGCTGTTGGCACTGACTCGACAGTATCTGCTTGCGCCGTATGGCCTTGGTTTTGTCGGCGGCTTTGGGTTGGTTCCGTTGCGCGGAGGTTGGTTGCGGCTGGTCACGGCCGCTCTTGCCGTGTTGGCGATAGGGTTGGTGGGCGAGTGGGGACTAGGCCAGCTTGCCGAATGGTGGGGCGTGTCGAGTCATTGGACCGAATGGTTCGATGCGGACTTAGCGTGGGGAAGCGTGCCTGAAGTGATGGTGAGCCTCTTGGAATTCATCGTGCTGGCGCCTCTCTTTGAGGAAGTCGCGTTCCGTGGAGTGTTGTTTGGCACGTTACGCAAAAAATTCTCATGGAAGTCGTCGGCCGTTCTCAGCGCCGGAATCTTTGCGCTCGCCCATGGCTATGGGGTACTGGGCTTCATTAGTGTGTTTTGGAGTGGAATGCTGTGGGCGTGGATCTATGAAAAAACGGGCAGCCTGCTTCCCAGCATGTTCGCGCACGCCGCCAATAATCTGCTTGTGTGCCTGTCCATCCTTTATCTGCTTCGAGCGTAACTCTTGACCGTCCGGTTGGAAGCGCCTTCGTATGGAAAACGAAAGAAGAGTTATCACTGCTCGTGGGTAGCCGATCAAACATGAGAGCACAACGAGAGAGATCAATTAGGCTTTGCCGAAAGCCTCTTGCAATTGAGTAATCAGCGTGTTTCGATCGAACGGCTTTTGAAGGAACCCGATGGCGCCGGCATTGAGCGCTTCCTGTCGAAGTGTGGCATCACCATGGCCGGTCATCATGACTACGGGGGTTGACGGCCGTAGCGTAAGAATATGGCGGAGCAGGTCGAGTCCATTCATCCCCGGCAACTTGATGTCGCTGAGCACGATGTCATAATTATGACGGGCAATGAGGCTGAGAGCGTCTTCCGGCACCGCCGCCGTCTGTAGATGTACGTCGTCCAATCGCATCAAGATCATGGAGGTCAAAGCATCCAAGAGCGCCGGGTCGTCATCGACGATGAGAATGGATCGAGCCATACGGCCTTGAACATAACGATATCCGAAGGCTCAGTCTGCCATCTACATGTCAGAAAAAAAAGAAACTTTTGTCATAAAATTTGAACACCGTTGTTGTCTGTTGTGTTAAAGTAGCGCCCGTGATGACCAAATCTTCAGAAACCCATCCCAATCATTTGGTTGGCAGTCTTCCCCAAGCCATTCAAGATAATCTGTTGTCCAAGATGAACTTAGTCCACCTGCAAAAGCAGGAAATCATCTATGAGCAAGGCGAGCCGATAGACTACGTGTATTTTCCATGTTCCGCCGTGATTTCACTGCTCACCGTGATGGAGGATGGCTCGTGCGTTGAGGTCGCGATGATCGGCAACGATGGTTTTCTTGGGTTGCCTAGATACTTTGGGATGGAATTAGCCTTCGCGCGCGGGATCGTCCAAGTTCCGGGGGAGTCCCGTCGGATGCGGTCGAGCCTTTTTGAAGAAGAAATCGAACGGAACGAAAACCTGACCGAACAGATCCGTCGTTACGCGAATGCCATGCTGTCGCAAGTCGCGAGATCTGCGGGCTGCAACCGGCTGCATACGGCGGAGCAGCGTTGCGCAAGATGGCTGAGCATGGCGCGTGATCGCGCCCATACGGATGAGTTTCCATTAACACAGGAGACGGTGGCCGAGATGTTGGGCATCACCAGGCCGAGCGCTGGGTTGGTCCTGCAAAGTCTGGAAAAGCAAGCCGTCATTCGGGCGACGCGGGGAAAAATTACGGTCTTAGACTCCGGCAAATTAAAATCCATTTCCTGCGAATGCTACCGCCCAGTCGAAGACCCGACCGATTCATCTCAGTAAATTTACCACTCCTCAAAAAAAGATCCATGACGCCGAACGTGATGTCTCTGGTGATTGAGCCGGGCTCAATTGAAAAACCTAGCCTCCTCCCTTTCCAAAGCCCCGTACTTCTCTAGAACTCTCCGGAGCGGCTGTAGAAACATCTCAGCGTAGCCTTTCCAACTGAATCGTCCGACGCAGATTCGATCATCGAGCGATGCTTGCCTCTGACTGATTCTCCTTCCAGGCGTTCGACGGTCAGATCCAACGTCGTCGTAAACGATTCCATCCCTCCGGCCTATTCGCGTCGGAAGCGAAACCGGCAGGCCGATCCCAACGAGAGCCCTACCACCGAAGGTCCGAACATGGGCGCATCGCGATGCCAACCGATGCCGGCCCCTGCTGGATATTCCGTGATCAGAATTTTGCCAATTCGTCCGGTGCCTGTCCGATCAGCATGGTGGCATGTTCTCGCCACGGCTGTAGAAAATCAGGGACTGACCAGCAACGAGACGCCAGGAATCATATCCATAGACCCACCCGAAATGCACTACACGCCGTTTTGCGACGACGCCATGCATCCGTATCTCGCCAAAGTTGAGGGCACTGAGTTGCTCGATCAACGCCGTCTCCTCAGAGGGCAAAATAAAATCCGGCCGATACTCAAAGCCTTTTGGGGAGAGAGGTTCCATGTCATCAGAAGGGTACGTGAACAGGTCTGTGAGTGATCGCATGTCCGATTGTCCCCTGTTTGAATATGGGAGGAGAGGGGGTGAGTCAAAAAATACTTGACAGACATTCGCAGTAATGATATTGAGAAGCGAAATCATTAATGAGCAATGCGCCTCCCGCCGCTAGCTCCCACATAATAAGGCCAGAGGTTCTCGAGCCCCGAGCCCAAGACTGCGATAGCGCAGACTTGGGCTTTTTTTTTTCGGCCACTACCAGGACCGCGTCAATGATGGGTCTGAAGGGAAAGAAGACACGATGGAAATCATGAAGCATATTGTCGACATCGGCATCATAGGGCTGTTGCTGGGACTCAGTCTGTGGTCGATCGCCGTCGCGATCGAACGGTGGCTGTTCTACCGGCACGTCGAGACCCAGACGTTTGCCAGTCCTCAGCTGCTGGAACTGGCCTTAACCAAACGCCTCGTCATTATCGGCACCATCGCGGCGAACGCGCCATACATCGGGCTGTTGGGAACCGTCCTCGGCATCATGTTGACGTTTCATACCATGGGGACCTCCGGCACGATGGCGATCGCAACCATCATGGTCGGGCTCAGTCTGGCCCTTAAGGCGACCGCGGTCGGCCTTCTCGTCGCGATTCCGTGTGTCGTCTTAAACAATGTTCTCCGCAGACGTGTCGCGGAACTGCTTGCCTTGTACAAGGTCCAACATGGAGCGTGAGCTGGATCAGATCAATGTGATTCCACTCGTGGATGTCATGCTGGTGCTGTTAGTCATCGTGCTCACCACAGCGACCTTCATCACGACGGGCCACATTCCCGTGGAATTGGCAAAGGCCAAGGAGTCCGGTGATCGCCAAGACGTTCCGCTGGTCATTAGCCTCACAGCGGAAGGTGGCATGTTCCTCAATGATGAACCAGTCTCCCAAGAGCGCCTCAAGGTCGTTCTGAATCCGCATCCGCGAGAGTCGCTCGTCGTGGTGCGGGCCGATCGGGTAACGGTATTGGAACGCTTTGTCGGCGTGGTCGATGAGGTGCGAGGGTTAGGGTTTCGGCAAGTCAGCTTGGAGGTAGTGCGATCATGAACAGCATTCAGTTCGATCAACCTGCCACAACGACAGTGCAACGGCATCATGTCCACGGCTGGACTGTCTCGATGCTTCTTCATCTCTGCGGCATTGGGAGCGTCTTCATGGTGATGGCGGAACTCGAGCGCCCAGCTCTGCCTCAGCCCTTTCGCTTTGATGTCGCACTCGTGCAACCGGTTGCCCCCAATGCGGTGGGCGAGGCGGAGCCCGCGCGTACGCCGCCGCCTGCGGTTACTCAGCGATCCATGGAGCGAAATGTCGAGGCGAAGCGTGTCATCGCAACGGCACGGGAAATTCCACGAGTGACACGGGATACCATGATGGCGCCTGCACAAGTCGTCTCGCAACCGGCGGAGGAGAAGCCCGCTCCGCGCGTGCAATCCGTTCATGAGACAGGGCAACCCATCACCCAATCCGCACAGGAATCTCGGACATTTGCAACGCAACAGGTAGTCCCATCTGAAGCTATTGCACAAAATTCGATCGTTGAGACAGTGACCTCCATGCCGGTCGCCCAGGAGGTAGTGGAACGAGTTGAACAGGTAGAAACCGAAAGGATGGCGTGGAAGGAGAACACGGTGGAACAGGCGGCGGCCATTCAACAAACAGCTGTCGTCACTCATCAGCACCCGCAGCATACCCGAATCGCCTCACAAGTCGAGCATCGCCTTGTGACGCAGCGATCCGTCCAAGCCTTGCCTCAAACGCAGACCGATTATGGCTGGTTGGCCGAATCACCTTGGCAGCGGATTCAGCAGGTCAAGCGCTACCCGCCCCAAGGCAGAGCACGCCATTGGGAGGGTAAAGTCATTCTCGAAGCAGTGATTCGAGATGATGGGACTATCATGGAACTGCGGATAGAAGAAGGTTCCGGCCATGCCATCCTTGAGCAAGATGCGCTGACCGTTGTGAAGAAGGCGTCGCCGCTGACGCTCAAACATTCTCTGGGAGAGCGTCATATC
>Ga0111539_10000063_pt1 | contig 108022 bp, 99 predicted proteins | sample RhiMethybrSRZTD1_FD_79667 | JGI IMG/M metagenome (GOLD analysis project Ga0111539, IMG submission 79667) | Populus rhizosphere microbial communities from Tennessee, USA - Rhizosphere MetaG P. TD hybrid SRZTD1 (version 2) (version 2) | ecosystem: Host-associated > Plants > Roots > Rhizosphere >...
GCAGTACTAAAATCGGCGGCCTCAGCGGGAGTCAAAAAGGGGGAAAGCCTGGTCTTTGACGATCCAGGAAGTGGTTCTTTGGCAAAGACTAACACCGTTCTTTTCATGTAATTAGTGATGGACGGCCGATGAACATCTTGTTATTGTTTTGATCACGGGACGCCCCTCCCTCGCCAATCGTTTCATCACATCTCGCTCGGGAGAGAAATCATGCGGCGCTTTGCTCCATTTGCACAAATGAGTGCTGCCGTCCTCCTGTTGAGCATTGCAGGGGCCGGCACCGCGCTTGCCGAAGAGATCCAATCCAGGAATGTCGAACCTTCCACGGAATACATCAAGAACGTTCGGGCGGTGGACCAGGGAGACCTGATAAGGCGCCGCCGTCTTGCCAATACGGAGCCCCGCAATCCGGATGGCGTGGTAGTCCCGGAACCGGGGACGATCGCTCTCGTTGCGATGGGCCTGGCCGGAATGAGGCTGGCGCGGCGTAAGCAGGCTTGATCGACGCTTCCCTTTTGTTTGCGCTTCTTGGTGAATACGGCTTGACGTTGCGAAGCGATCATCGCTAACATCTTGCAACGTATGAGAGTCCTTCGATGGAAGGACTCATCTCTCTAACCCAAGAGGCTTGAACATGAGGCGCCCGATTCAGCTCTTCACCCTTGCAGCGTTCGTGTGGTGCGTCGCCGCAATCGGAAGTGGGGCTGCCTTCGCTGACAATGCTCGCTCGTCCCAAGACAACAACTTGGGTGATGATTCCGCGTACATCAAAGATGTCGATAACGCGAAGCTTCCGAATGATACCGGCGAAGGCAAGCGCCGTCGCGCTGGAACCGGCATCGGGAACCCTGGCGGAGACGGCGTCATTGTTCCGGAGCCGGGCACCATCGCTCTTTTGGGATTGGGACTCGCGGGACTCGGTCTCGCGCGTCGCCGCAAGACTTCGTAGGACCTCTCCGCGTCACTCCGAGGCGAGCTCGCCGGTTCCTTCGACCGGCGGCTCATGCCTCGACGGTCTCACTTCCGAACTGCAGCTCCACCAGTCTCGAGTAAATGCCGTCGCGCGCGATGAGCTCGCGATGCGTTCCTTGTTCGACGAGCCTTCCGTGATGCATCACGAGAATCCTGTCCGCATCGCGCACGGTGGAGAGACGGTGCGCGACAACGAGACAAGTGCGTCCTTGTAAGCGCTCGGCGAAAGCTTCTTGCACGAGTGCTTCCGTCTCCGAATCGACCGACGACGTGGCCTCGTCCAGAAGAAGAATTGCGGGATCGGCCGCCGCCGCGCGCGCGATCGAAATTAACTGCCGCTGGCCCACGGAGAGCGTACGACCGCGCTCGCCGACGACTTCTTCGAGCCGGCGCGGAAGCGATTCGACGAAACGGCGAGCCCGCGCGAAATCGAGCGCGCGCTCGATGCGCGCCGGCTCGATGGTGTCATCGCCCAGCCGCAAGTTCCAGGCAACGTCCGCGGAAAAGAGAAACACATCCTGCAGAACGGTGCCGGTTTGCCGGCGCAAGCTGCGCGGGTCGTGCTGCGCGAGATCGAGCCCATCGATGAGGATGCATCCCTCCGTGGGACGGTAGAAGCCGAGCAAGAGCGAGAGCACCGTCGTCTTTCCCGAGCCGGTCGCCCCGACGATGGCGACGCGTTCCCCCTGTTTCACGCGGAAGGAAACGTCGTGCAGCACCGGCTCTCCCTCGACATAGGAAAAGCTCACGTTCTGGAACTCGATCGCGCCCTTCAGCGGAGGGAATGCGGGGAGCCCGCTGCGCCCCTCTTCTTCCTTCCAATCGAGCACGCCGAAGATTCTTTCCGAGGAAGCCAACGCCGACTGCAGCACGTTGTACTTCTCGCTCAGATCCCGGAGCGGGGCGAAAAAGCGCTGCACATATTGCGTGAACGCGACCAGCGCACCTAAGGTGAGCGTGCCTTCCAGAACGCGCCATCCTCCCGCGACCAAGATGGTGCCCAAGGACAGCGTCAAGAGAAGCTGGATCACCGGGAAGAAGATCGCGAACGCTTCCAGCGTCTCGAGCCACGCGTCGCGCGACTTCGCGTTCTCGGTTTCGAACCGCGCATCGTTGTCCTTTTCCTTGCCGAACAACTTCACGACTTCGATTCCCGAGAACGTTTCCTGCAGGATCGAGTTCAAGCGGGCGACGCGCTCGCGCGTCTCCCGAAAGCCGCGGCGTGCGCGCCGGCGAAACGCCAAGCTGGTCAGCATGGCGAACGGCAGCACGAGGAAGCACAAGAGCGCCAAGCGCACGTCCAGCACGAAGAGAACGATCGTGATGCCGGTCAACGTGATGATGTCTCCCAAGATGGAGACGAGACCGGACGAGAGGAGCTCGTTCAAAGATTCGACGTCGGAGGTGACCCGGGTCACGAGCCGCCCGACGGCGTTGCGATCGAACGTGGAGAGATCCAATTTCAAGAGATGGCGGAAGAGATCGTTGCGCAAGCGCATCATGACGCGTTGTCCGGCGCGGGTGACGAGCAGCGTCTGCGCGTACACGACGCCGAAGCCAACGCCCAAGAGGCCGATGTAGATGAGCACGATCTTCAAGAGATGCGCGCCGTCACGCTTGGGGATCGCTTCGTCGATGGCGATCTTGGTGAGATACGGCCCAGCCAGCTCGAGCGCTCCGGCGGCGAAGAGCAGGAGCAACGACCAGAGAAAAGCCGGCGTTTCCAACTTCAAATAGGGAAGGAAGCGCTTCAGAAGTCGCGGGTCACCCCGTGCCGCGCCGTCTTCCCCCGGCTCCGCGTTTTTGCCGTTGTTTTCGGCGCTCATGCCGATTCCCTCGCGCCGGGCAGCACGTCTTCCTCGAGCTCTTCCAAGAGTTGTTGGCGGCGCACGAAGCGCGCATAGCGTCCGCCGGCCGCGACCAATTGCTCGTGGGCGCCATGTTCCAGAATGCGCCCTTCGTCGAGATAGAGAATTCGCGAGGCGCGCCGCATGGTGCTGAGCCGGTGCGTGACGAAGATCACGGTGTGACCGCGCAGGCGATCTTCCAACCGCGAAAGGATTTCCTCTTCGGTGTGGGTGTCCATGCTGGAGAAGGCGTCGTCGAACACGAACACGCGGGGATGGCGCAATAGCGCGCGCGCCAATGCCGCCCGCTGGCGCTGCCCGCCGGAGAGCGTGATGCCGCGCTCGCCCACGACGGAATCGAATCCGTCGGCGAACGCATCGATCTCTTCGTCGAGCTTGGCGGCGTGCGCCGCGCTGCGAATTGCTTCGCGCGAGGCGTGCGGATCGCCCACCCCGATGTTGTTCGCGATCGTGTCGGAGAATAGAAAGCCTTCCTGCGGCACGAAAGCCAAGGCGCGGCGCAGACGGGTCAGTCCCCAAGAATCGAGCGGCACGCCGTCCAGAAGAATGCGTCCTTGGGTGGGGTGGAGAAAGCGCGCCAGAAGTCGCAGGAGCGTGCTCTTGCCCGATCCGGTCGGACCGACGAGCGCAACGCGCTCGCCGGGACGAATGACGAGGTCGACATCGTGAAGAACTTCGCGCCCGCCGCGCTCCAGCGAAACCGATTCGAACACGATCTCACCGCGACCTTCCGGTGCCAGAATGGTGGCCAGGTCTTCTTCCGGACTCTGCAGGAGCTCCTTCACGCGCTGCCACGAAGCGCGCCCGCGGTGGAACAGATTGATCGTCCAACCCAACGCGGCCATGGGCCACATCAAGAGGAACAGATATCCCGTGAACGCGACGAACTCTCCGATGGAAAGGCTGCCCGACATCACCAGGAGCCCGCCGCGCCACAAGACGAGGGCCAGCGCGGTTCCGCTGATGAGGCCCATCGATGGGAAGAAGATTCGCTGGACGCGGGCCAGCGCGAGGTTTCTCTCCACGACGTCCTCGTTCACGCTCTGGAAAAGCTTCTCCTGCGATTCCTCGCGCGCGAATGCTTTCACCACGCGAATGCCGCCGAAGCTCTCCCGCGCGCGCGTCGTCAAGTTCGCGAACCCTTCCTGCACGCGGAGAATGCGGTCGTGTACGAGACGCATCACTAGCCCCACGGCCAAGCTCATGAGCGGCATTGGCGCGAACGCCCAGATGGTGAGCGCGGGGGAGATGTGCAGCATGAGCGCGAGCGAGACGACCACCACGAAGAACGTGCTCGCCGTGTACATGAGCCCGGGACCCAAAAGCATGCGAATCGCATCGAGGTCGTTCGTGGAGCGGGCCATGAGATCCCCGATCTCGAACGACTCGAAGCGCGTTTGCGCAAGGCGCTGGATGCGCGCGTACAGCGCCTTGCGCAGGTCGTACTCGATGAGCCGCGACACGCCGATGATCGACTTGCGCATGAGATAGCGGAAGATTCCTTCGACCGCGGAGAGACCGATCAACGCGCCCGCGGCGAGGAGGACGGCGCGCCTTGCTTCAGCTGGCGGCAGGGAAAGAGAATCGATGCCTTGCTTTAAGATCCAGGGGCCGAGCGCGGAAAGCGACGTGGTGAGGAGGAGACCCAAGGTCCCCCAGAGGAGCGACGCGCGATAGGGGCGCATCCACTGAAACATTTCGCGCAGCGAATTGATGGCCCGCCCCCCATCGCCAAACGAGGGACGGTACTCCGCCGAAGCTCATCCGGCAACGGTCAGCAGGATCCTTTTCCGGTCAAGACGACATACAGTGTGCGCGCGAGAATCCGGAGATCGCGGCGGAATGACTTGCGGCGCACGTGCTGCAGGTCGTGTTCAAGCTTTTTCTTGACGTCGTCGATACTCGAATCGTAGTCCAGCGTGACCTGGGCGAGACCGGTGATTCCGGGACGAACCCGAAGGCGTTCGGAGTAGTTCGGGATCGATTCCACGAACTGCTTCACGAAATACGGACGCTCGGGCCGCGGTCCCAAGATGGACATGTCCCCGCGCAGCACGTTGTAGAACTGAGGCGTCTCGTCCAGACGCGCCTTTCTCAAAAACCGGCCGACCGGGGTGATGCGAGGATCGTCCGGGCGCGACCATTGCGGACCGTACTCCTCCGCGTTCACCACCATCGTCCGGAATTTGTAGATTTGAAAGTGGCGGCCGTGAGCGAATGAGCTGCGGCGGTCCTTCTTGCGGCGATCCTGCGGGCCCGATGCGACGGAATCGGGGCGCCGGCTGCGGCCGCGGAGGTTTCGACCCACGCGTGTTTGCCGGTAAAAGGTGGGGCCGGGCGACGTGGATCGAATCGCGACGGTGATGATGAGAAAGAGGGGAGCCAGCGCGGTGAGCGCCGCCAACGACGCGATCACGTCGAAAGTGCGCGTCGCCGCCGAGCGAATCCGGTCCGCAGCCGTCTCCGGGCTCTCGTCGAGGATCGGCGAAGGCTCCGGCGGGTTGCCGCGTGACGCGGAAATCGCCGGGGCACGCTCCTGGCGAAGAGCGGCCAGCGTATCGAATGCATTCGAGGGGGACATCGAGCACCTCGACCGCGGATCGGCGAGCGTTGGGAGTGAATCCGGATTGTGACGGATCATTGCAAAGGGAAGGCCACCGCGCGGTAAAGCTCTGGTGAAGCAATCTTTGCCGTTCTTGTGAAGCTTTGGAGATCGCGATAGGATTGCGATGCATTTCGCGTGGAGCGAAGTGCAAGGAAGAGGAAACTTCCCCGAATCGATTGGGCGAAGTTCCCCCTTCGAGGAGAACGAAGTTGAGACTCGCCCGGCTCGTCTGCGCCCTGTTGGCTGTCCTCACGTGCGGATTCCTTTTCACGAATGCGCACGCGCAGGGAACCGACTACTTGATCGGAGTGTCCGACGTGATCGAGGTCACCGTCTTCCAGCGGCAGGACCTCGGTGGATCCTTTACCGTCGACTCGGAAGGAAATGTGACCCTACCGCTCTTGGGAACTGTGAAGGCCGCCGGCTTGACTCCGCCCAAGCTTTCCGAAGAGCTGACCCGCCGGTTCTCGTTCATCGACCGGGAAATCACCCAGGTCACGGTGGCGGTCAGTCAATACAACTCGAGGCGCGTGTTCGTGATGGGCGAGGTTCAAAAACCCGGCGCCTATGCGTTCGCGCAAATCCCCGGACTCTGGGACGTCATTCGCGAAGCAGGCGGGCCGACCGCGACCGCCTCGCTCAGCCGGGTGCGCATCATTCCCCCGGAAGGCAAGGGCACGCCGCAGGTCATCGATCTCGATGCGGTGATCACCAAAGGGGACTTCACCGTTCTTCCTCAACTGGTTCCGGGAAGCACGATTTTGATTCCCCGCTCGGAGACGGTCGGGCCGGAAGGGGATGTCGTCTACGTGTTCGGCAGCGTCGTGATGCCGGGCACGTTCCCGATCGGTGCGGCACGCACCGTACTGCAGGCGGTCATCTCCGCGGGCGGTCCGGCGGTCGATGCAAACGTGCGAGCGATTCGCGTGGTGCGCCCCGGTCCGGTACAGGCTCGCGTGTTCAAGATCGATCTCAATGATTACACGTACGACGGCGTGCTCTTCGCCAACGTGCAACTGCAGCCCGGCGACACCGTGACCGTTCCCAAGAGCGACCGGCGGACCGTTTGGCACTTCTCGCGCGATCTGATCGGCGCGGTGGGAGATGCGCTCGGCACGATCCTCTTCTTCCTCGAACTCGGCGACGACAACAACGGCGACGACACCACCATCATCGTCGACCAGCCGCAGCAGCCCGCAGCGCCCTGACGCGCGGGGGAGAAGCCGTGTTCCTGCAGAAGAAGCAATCGATCGACTTTCGCGAGATCAGTCGCATGCTCTGGAGGCGGCGCTGGGTCATCCTGCTGCCGTTCGTGGTCACCGTGGCTGCCGCGTTGGTCGGCAGCTTGTTCATGGAGCCGCAATACGAATCGGTGGCGACGCTGGCGTTCGAGAATCCGGTGCCTTTGACCCGCACCGTGCAGCAGGCCACGGGAGTTCGCGAGACCGACAACGAAGAGATTCGGGTCATGCGCAAGCGCATGTTGGCCTCGAGCTTCTTGGAATCGGTCGCGGTGCAAGTGGGGCTGACCGAGAATCCGCGCATTCACCAGCGCGTCGACCAATTGGCCCGCGAGAATCCGGGACACGATCGCAACGACCTGCTCATGCGTGCCTGCGTCGGAACGCTGACCCGCATGTTGGACATTCGCGCCGAAGGCTCGGACATCTTCTACGTGCGCGCGGTCTCGAACTCCCCCGAGCTGTGCTATCGCGTGGCGTCGACCGTGGCCGAGCTCTACGTGCACACTGATCGGCAGTCGAAGCTGCGCCAATCGGAAGAGGCGTTCAAGTTCGCGCAGGAGCAGGCCGCGATTTACGAGGGGAAGCTGGAAGAGAAGCGCCGCCAACTGCGCGAGTACGAGCAAGAGGCCGCATTGCGCCCGCTGTCTTCTTCGCCGGTGAGCGCCGCGACGGTGACCCGCGTGCGCGCCCTCATCTCCGCCTCGGAGGCCGACCAGGAATTCGCGCGCGAACGCCGCGACACTGCTCGCAGCAAGGTGAACGAAGCGGGATTGAGCGCGTACTTGAATCTCGATCTCTTGGCCTCGCCGACGCTGAGGGCGCTGCGCGACACGCTCTACGAGCTGGAGCTGCACTTGGCGATGACCATGGTCGAGGCGCGCGACGACGACCCCGCGGTCATCTCGGCGAAGAATCAGATCGCCTCCAAGAATCAGCAGGTGCTGCGCGAGCTGGAGAATCTCGCCGCGGTCGCGTTTCCCACGCTCGATGCCGATTCGCGCCAGCTCTTGGTGGATCACCAGTATTCGGCGCTCTCCTATGAAGCAGCCCAGCGGCGCCAAGCGGCGCTGCAGGAGTTCGTGAACAAGTATGCGTCGGACTTGGCCAGCGTTCCCGCGGAAGAGTTCCGCCTGTCGCGCTTGAAGGAAGAAGTGGAGAGCTCGAATCGCGTGTATCAAACGTGGCAAGAGCAAGCCGCATCGACGCACATCGCCAAGGCGGTGCAGTCTTCGAAGGTGGGGGATCTTCTGGTCGTGCTCGAGCCGCCCAAGATGCCGCTCGTTCCGTTCGCGCCCGAGAAGAAGAACATCTTCGTGTTGGCGGCGTTCATGGGCATTGGGCTCGGCATCGGGACGGCGGTCTTGATCGAGTATCTCGACATGTCGTTGAAGTCGGTGGAAGACATCGAGGAAGTGCTGGCCCTTCCCATTTTGGGAACGGTGCCGCGCATGCAGGCTGCGGTCATCGAGGACATCGAGCTGCGCCGACGCAACCGCATTCGCATTCTCGTTCCCGCGACGCTACTCACCGTATTGGCTCTCGCCATTGCGACCTGGTTCCTGCTCACGCAAAACGCAACGGTCGGCTGATCCATGAGCCCCAAGCACAGGACCGAGCGGTCGATCTACGACGATTTCGACCCAGAGGCGCCGGAGACCACCGAGTTCCGGCGCGTGTACGCGCGGGTCACCGGCCGCTCGCAAGCGGATCGCTTGCGCACAGTCTTGTTCACGAGCGCGGAACGTGGAGAGGGGAAGACCACTTCGTCGGTCTTGTTCTCCATGGTTTCGGCGATGCACCAAGGCGCGCGCACCTGTCTCGTCGATGCGGACCTGCATCGGCCGCGCATCGACAAGATGCTCGATGTCCCCCGCGAGCCGGGGTTGGCGGAAGTGCTGGCGGAAAACTTCCCGATCGAGTCGAGCATCAAGACCACTCGCCACGAAAGCCTGAAAGTGATTCCGGCTGGCGGGCGGCGTCCCTATCCCTCCGAGCTTCTGCAGCCGGACGCGATCGCGGCGACGCTCGGAAAGCTGCGTCTTCTGTTCGATTTGATCGTGATCGATGCGCCACCGCTCTTGCCGGTCTCCGATCCGGCCATCTTGGCACGCGAGGTCGACGGCGTCGTGCTCGTCGTGCGAGCGGGAAAGACGCGTCGCGATGTCGCACTGCGCGCGAAAAAGATTCTGGAAGATGTGGGCGCGCGCATGATCGGCGTGGTCGTGAACAACGCCGACGATGTTCTGCCGTATCACTACGGTCACCAATATTACCGCTACAGCTACCAGCAGGATGAGCCGCGGCGCGAGAAAGAGGAGCGCCGCAAGAATGAGCAGCGCGCGCAAAGAATGAAGGGTGAGGCCAGAAAGGCGACCCGCACCGGACCATTCGGACCGAAGGAATGACCCGCCGGCTGGGAGCGGCGGTGCGACTTCTCATCGGAATCGGCGCGATTGTTTGGCTGATCGCGAGCATCGATGCCGGCGAAGCATGGAGCACGCTGCAGCGCGCAAGCGCAGCGTGGCTGGCCGTGGCGATGATCGCGCAGATCGGATCGAAGGCCTGCTGGCTCTATCGCTGGAAAGAGCTCCTGGATTCGGTCGGCCAGTCGCGCCCGGTGGGGGAGTTGGCAAAGCTTGTTCTCTTGGGGCTTTTCTTCAACAATTTCCTGCCTTCTTCAGTGGGGGGAGATGTGGCGCGCGGAATTGGGCTGGCCGGCTTGGGCGTTCCCCGGGCCACGGCTGCAGCCTCGGTCTTGGCGGATCGCATCGTGGGGCTCTTCTCCCTCGCGATCGTGGCGGTTCTGGGGGCGGTGGTCGGCTTCTTCCTCCAGCCGGCCCAGGGGCCCTGGCTCGCGGCCACGATTCTTGCTCTGCTTCTGGCGGCCGGCACGGCGCTACTCTCCCGGCCCGGGGTGATCGCGGCCTTGAGCCGGATCCCGGCCTTCACCGCCGAGAAAGGACTGGGGCGTAAGGTGGGGCGCCTTCTGGAGTCGGCCCGGCTTTTGGCCGGAAGGGAGAGGGCGATGCGCCGGGCGCTCGTTCTTTCCTTGGGATTGTCGGTGTTCTCGACGATCTATCATTGGGCGATTGGACAGGCCACCGGGATCGGGGTGTCTTTTCCCGCCTATTGCGTTCTCGTTCCCGCGGTGATGTTGTTCTCATCGTTGCCCATCACGCTGAACGGGCTCGGGATTCGCGAGGTGAGTTTCGTCGGACTTCTGACGGCACAGGGAGTGTCGCGGGCCGACGCGACCGTGTTCGCACTCTTGGCCTTCCTGGGCACGCAAGTGTTCTCGATCGCCGGCGGCGTTTTGTTCTTGGCCCAGGAGCGGGAGAGATGGTCCATGCGGAAAAGAGCGCTGCCGTGAGCACGGTGAAGACTGCCGTGATGAGTACGCGTCCCGAATCCGCGCCCGCGTTGCGCGAGATTGCGCGGCCGCTCTCGGTGTCGATCGTCATTCCCATCTACAACGAAAGCGCCAACGTCGACTCGCTGGTGAAGCAGTTGAGCGAAGTCATGGACCGCTCTCCGCGCAGCATCGAAGTGATCCTGATCGATGACGGATCCACCGACGGAACGGTGGAGAAGCTCTTGCAGGTTCCGGAGCGCGATCCACGTTTTCGCGTGATCATCTTCCGGCGCAATTTCGGACAGACCGCGGCGATGTCGGCGGGGTTCGATCACGCGCAAGGGGATGTCATCGTGGCGATGGACGGGGATCTGCAGAACGACCCCGACGACTTGGAGCTCTTGCTTGGCAAGATCGAACGCGACGGCTTCGACATCGTCAGCGGATGGCGCAAGGATCGCAAAGACGCGTTGATCTCCCGCAAGCTTCCTTCTTGGATCGCGAATTGGCTCATCGGTCGCATCACCGGCGTGCGCCTGCACGATTACGGCTGCTCGCTCAAAGCCTATCGCTGCGAAGTCCTGAAGAACGTTCGCTTGTACGGCGAAATGCACCGTTTCATTCCCGCGCTCGCCAGTTGGGGCGGGGCGAAGATCACCGAAGTGCCGGTCCACCATCGCCCGCGCACGCGCGGCGTTTCCAAGTATGGGATCGGGAGAACGGTGCGCGTGCTCTTGGATCTCATCACCGTGAAATTCCTGCTCACGTTCTCGACCCGTCCGCTGCAGGTGTTCGGGCTGTGGGGGCTGGGGCTGTTCGGCATGGGGTCACTCATCGCGGCGTATCTCACTTTCCTCAAGATCTTCTTCCATGAGCCTCTCGCTTCTCGCCCGCTGCTCATGCTGGGCGTGTTGATGATCTTGATGGGTGTGCAGCTCATCAGCATGGGGCTGCTCGCGGAGATCACCATCCGCACCTATCACGAGTCGCAATCCAAGCCGACCTACGTGATCCGCGAGATCCGCGATCAATCCGCGCCGAGGAGCACCGGCGGGTGAAATCCGGAAAGAAGGCGCTCGCCGCGAAGATCACGGTGAGCGTCCTTTGTTTGGGAATTCTCCTCGTCCGCTATGGGAACGATGCGTCCTTGCGCCAATCGCTGGCCCGATTGGAGCCGGGCGCGTTCATTCTCTCCTTGGGGCTTTTGGGAGTGGGACTCGTTCTCTCCGCGCTGCGCTGGAAGATTCTCTTGGCCGCGGTCGGTGTCCGCTTGCGGCTGGCGCGCGCGGTGCACTTGTATTTCGTAGGCTACTTCTTCAATGCACTCTTGCCGACGTCGGTCGGCGGTGATGTTCTGCGAGTGTGGGCTTTGAAGGGAACGGCGCCGCTCGCGGTCGCCGCGGGTTCGGTGTTGGTGGAGCGCATCTTGGGATTCGGATGTCTTTTGATCTTGGGATTGGCGGGAAGCTTCGCTGCATCGGCGGCGGCGCCGGCCCGGCCCGGGTTGGCGCTCGGCCTCGTGTTGTACGTCGCGGGATTGTGGATCGTGCTGCGCGGGCGTATTCCGCAGCGTGCGGGACAGGGTGTGATCGCGCGCGGGCTCGCCGCGCTGGCGCGCGTGCGCAGCGAGATCCAATCGTACGGGATGCATGGCAAGGCGATCGGCTGCGGGGTGCTCCTGTCGTTTGCTTGGCAGGGAATCCTGATCGCGGTGAACGCGACGCTCTCGCGGGGCATGGGAGGGACTGCGCCGACGGCGAGCTTGCTGGTTCTCGTTCCGGTCGTGCAAGCTCTCACGATGATTCCGATTTCCGTGGGCGGGCTCGGCATTCGCGAGATGGGCTATGAGTTCTTTTTCCGGACGTGGGGTTTCAATCCAGCGGAAGGGGTCGCGCTGGGATTCGCGTGGCTCGGCGTGTCGATGATCTTCGCTCTTCTGGGAGGCGCCTTGGCGCTCGTTCGTCCGCTGCCGCGGGAATCGCGTCCATGAAGTCGTGGCGAATTCCGACCGAGGTCGTCGCGATCGTCGCGATCCTCTCTTTCGCGCTGGGGCTGCGGTTGTGGGGCGCGTACTTCGGATTGCCACACATCTATCATCCCGACGAAGGCTTCGAAGTGTATCGCGCGCTGCGTTTGGGAACGGGCGGGTTCGATTTCGAGCGCGTGTCCAAGGGCGGGTACTACTTCATTCTGTTCTTGGAGTACGGCGTTTATTTCATGATCCAGCGGGTGACCGGCGTCATCAACAGCGCCAACGAGTTCGCGGCGGCGTTCGTGCACGATCCTTCTCCGTTCTGGAAGATCGGCCGGGTCACCACCGCGATCATGGGGACGATGACGGTGGCGCTCGTGTGGCTGCAGGGGAGACGGATCGGCGGAAAGGCGGCCGGTCTCTTCGCGGCGCTGTTCCTGGCGGCGTCGTTCCAGCACGTCGTCGATTCGCACACGATCACCGTCGACGTGCCTATGACGCTGTTCTCGTTCTGGGCGGTGTTCATGATCGCCGAAGATGCCGCCGGCCGGCGGCGATTGAATCCGTTCCTGTTTTCGTTGGTCGCCGCGTTTGCAATTCTGAACAAGATTCCCGCGGTCTTGGTCTTCGTGCCGTATTTCTTGGGTGCCTGGATGCGCGGTGGGCTCCGCGGGCCGCGCGGACTCATCACCCGCGCCACGCTGATGCCGGTCGTGCTCGCGGGAATCCTTTTCGTTCTCGCCAATCCGGGATTCATTTTGCATTTCGGAGGGATGCTCAATCTCTTTACGCACACCGTAGGAGGAGGCGGCCTGGAGCGAAGCGTCGAGTACACGGGCGTTCCGCTGCGGACGAATCTGTGGCAATTCTATGGAGACGCCGTCGTGCGTTCGCAGGGACCGGCGGTCATTGGGCTCGCGATCTTGGGTACGTTTTTGGGGCTCGCTCGCCGGCGGCGCGAGATCATCCTGCATGCCGCGTTCGCCGCACTTTATTTCGTCGCGATCGCGATCTCGTCTTCTTCGCATTTGTATTATCCGCGCTACATCATGCCCATTCTTCCCGGTGCCTGCTTGCTCGCGGGATACGCGCTCAACGAGCTTCTCGACGGGCTACGTCTTTCGCAGAGATTGGCCCTACGCTTCGCGATCGGCGTAGCGATTCTCCTCGCGATCGAGCCGTCCATCGCTTCGGTGCGTTGGGATCTGCGACTCTCCCGCGTGGACACGCGCACGCAAGCACTCGAGTGGATGGAGGACCATGCGGCCGGCGGGTCGCGCGTTCTTTTGGAGGGATTCCCGGAAGAAACGGCGCAGCTCTCCATTCCGCTGCACGATTCGCCGCAAAATGTCCAAGCAATGATCGAGCGTCTTCGTTCCACCGATCCCGGCAAGGCGATGTTTTGGGAGATGAATCTCAAGGCGAAGCGCGAGCCGTTCTACGATCTCGTCGCCGTTCGGCAGTTCGAGGATTGGCTGAGTTTGGAGGAAACCCGCGCGCGTGGAATCGAGTGGATCGTGCTGCGCCGCGACTATTTCCAGCCCGACAATGCAAGCTTGGCGAAATTCTCGCGCTCGGCCATCGACACGCGCAGCGAATTCTATCGCCAGTTGTCGCTGGCTCCCGATGCGCAGCGCGTCGCTTCGTTCGACGCCGATCCCGACGGCGCGCCCGGTTACGATCTGGAGATCTGGCGGCTGTTGGCCTCCTCGAACGAGCACTCGCTCTTGTCGGTTGCCGGGGCGCCGGGGAGCGCGGGAGCGCCCCGGTGAGCTCGGCCGCGCCCGACGTCAGCATCGTCATCGTGGCGTGGAAGGTCCGCGATCTGCTCGAGAAGTGTCTCGAATCGCTGGAGAAGGGTGAGCCGCACCTTCACGCGGAGATCCTGGTCGTCGACAACGACTCGCGAGACGGTACGCTGGAAATGCTCGCGACGAAACCGAACGTCATTCCGATCGATGCGAAAAAGAATCTCGGTTTCTCCGGTGGAAACAACTTGGCATTCGCACAGGCCCGCGGACGCGCCGTTCTGCTCTTGAATCCCGACACCGAAGTGGCCCCGGGTGCCATCACGCATCTTCTGGCCGCGCTGGATGCCTCGCCGCAGATGGGGATCGTCGGTCCGAAAATCGTGCTGCCCTCGGGAAAGATCCAGCTGCCCTGCGCCCGCCACTTTCCCACGATTTGGAATCAAGCGATCGAGATTCTGGGAATCTCGCACAAGTATCCGCACAGCCCGATCGCCGGGCACTATCGCATGAGCCATTGGGATCACCTCGACGAGCGCGACGTGGAAGCGGTCTCTGGCTGCTGCTTGCTGATCCGCCGGGATGCGTTGAGTCGCCTGGGAGGCTTGGACGAGCGCTTCTTCATGTATGGGGAGGACCTCGATCTCTGCTGGCGCGCGCGCAAATTGGGCTACCGGATTCGCTATGTTCCCTCGGCGGAAATCCTGCACCATTCCGAAAGATCCAGCGCGCAGAATGAAAACCGCATGTTCGTGGAAACTTTCGAATCGATGTTCAAGTTTTTCTTGAAGAATCGAGGCCCGGTCGAGGCGGCGCTCTATCGCGGCTTCACCGGCGGGATCTCTGCGGGTTGGCTGGCCGCGGAAACGGCCCGCGCGTTGGTGGTCAAAGGACAACGCGCCGAGCATCTTCGCCAGCGGGTCATCCCCATGTACCGATCCATTTTGACTTGGGCGATTTCCGGAACCTCACCGGGGAAGCGCTCGTGAGCACGCCCCCGCCTCCCGCCGCGGCACCTAGGGAGGAATCGCCGCCGCCCCGGCCCAGAGGCGGAAGCTTCGACGAGGTTGGACCCGCCACTCGCTGGCGGTTGAAGAACGTCCCCAATGTCACGCCCAGCCTGGCGATCTTGGTCACGGCATTCGGCTGTTGTTTGGCCTTGGTCTCGAGCTGGATCGCGCGCAGCTACGCCCCGCGTCCCGCGGTCGCGCTGTTCTTCGCGCTCATCGGCGGCGTGCTCGTGTTCATGAATCCGTTCGTCGGTGTCCTCGCGTACTACACGCTCGCGTTCATGCGCCCGCAGGAAACATTCTGGGGACTGGGCGATACGCGGTTGACGCTGCTCGTTTCCGTTTCCACGCTCGCCGCCACGATCTTCCACTTTGCGCGCAATCCGGATCTCGACTTCCTGCGCAAGAAGCAGACGGTTCTCATCCTCATCCTGTGGCTCTTCCTCTATCTCTCCACGATGTTCGGAGACTTCGGATCGCCGGAGCCGAAGTGGATGGACTACTACAACAAGATGTTCATCGTGTACTTCGTGGTGCTGGCGTTGGTGAACACAGAGAAGAAGCTGTTTATTCTCTCGTGGGTCATCATGCTCTCGATCGCCTATCTCGCGTACTGGGCGAACGACATGTACTTCGGGCAGGGCTGGCATGTCGTGCACGGGCCGGGCAAGCCGGGAGCGACGTTCTACGACGAAAACGATTTCGCGATGGTGATCGTGATGTCGGTGCCGTTCATCTGGTACCTGATGCGCTCGGCGCGCAATCCTTTCGTGAAGCTGCCGCTTCTGGGGCTTCTCCCGGTGGCGGCGCACGCCGTCATGGTGACGTTCTCGCGCGGTGGATTTCTGGGCTTGGCCGGGTCCATGCTGTTGATCGCGTTTCGGGACAAGAACCGAGCGCTCGGCGGGCTGATCTTGGTGGGCGGTGTGGTCTTTTTCGCCATGTTCGCTGGCGCGGACTACCGCTCGCGCATCCACTCGATCAATACCTATGAAGAGGATCGCTCGGCGACCGGACGGCTCGAATCGTGGGGCGCGGGAACGAAGATGGCGCTGCACAATCCACTGTTCGGCGTGGGCTTGAAGCGCTACATGCAAGCGTTTCCTTACTACTCGACGTTCCAGCCGCGCGCGGCGCACAACTCTTGGGTGCAGCTGGGCGCGGAGAGCGGGCTCGTCGCGCTCGGATGTTACGGCGGGCTCATCGTGCTCACCATCGCGTCGCTCGTGCGCGTCAACCGCCGCATGCGCTTTCTCCCCGGGGAAATCCGCGAGCACACGGAAATCTTGGTGCGCATGTTCGAAGGCTCGCTGGCCGGATACTTGGTGTGCGGATTCTTTCTCTCCATGGAGGATTTCGAGTTCTTCTACGTTCTGGTCGCCATGGCGCAGATCTTGGATCGCGTCACCGAAGCGCGCGTGCAGGAGGCCGGCATCGTCGAAGCTCCCGAACGCGAAGCGCTCCCCCGGACGGCGGCCGCGTGAGGGGCAAGCCGCGCGTCGCTCACGTGCTCCACAGCATGACGGTCGCCGGCGCGGAAACTCTCGCCGCACTCATGATCCGGCGCATGCACGACGAGTTCGACTTCGCAGTGCTGCTCTTGGATGAAATCGGTCCTTTGGGGGAGGAGATTCGCGCGAGCGGGATTCCGGTCGAAGTCCTGGAGCGGCGCCCGGGCGCGAATCTCGATCTCGTGCCGCGCGCCGCCCGCGTGTTGCGGGGATGGCGCGCCGATCTCGTGCACACGCACCAGTACACGCCGTGGTTCTACGGAGCTCTGGCGGCGATCTGGGGATTGAAGCGCCCGCGCATTCTCTTCACCGAGCACGGGCGCCACTATCCCGACTTCCCGCGTCCCAAACGCATCGTCTTCAATCAAGGTTTGCTCTCGTTCACCGACGGCATGGCTGCAGTGTCGGGCTTCGTTCGCGAGTGTCTCGCCAAGAACGAAGGGCTTCCCCGGCGGCGCATTCGCGTTCTCTACAACGGCGTCGATGAAGCGCGCTTTGCTCCCGCGAATGGCGATCGCGCGGCGCTGCGCAAGAGCCAGAATCTCGCCGAAGACGACTTCGTCGTCGGCATTCCGGCGCGCTTTGCGCCGGTGAAAGATCACGCCACCCTTCTGCGCGCGTTTGCGCGCGTTCGGGGCGAGCTGCCGCGCGCCAAGTTGGCGATGGCCGGCGATGGACCTTTGCGTGGCGAAGCCGAGAAGCTGGCCGGGGAGCTCGGCATTCTCCCCGCATGCCGCTTTCTGGGAGTTCGCCGCGACATTCCCGAGCTGCTTCGCTCGTGGGATGTGTTCGTGCTTTCCTCGTTGTCGGAGGGAACGAGCGTCACGCTTTTGGAAGCAATGGCCGCGGAGCTTCCCGTCGTGGCCACCCGCGTCGGCGGAAATCCCGAGATCGTCGAGGAAAACGCCACCGGTCTCTTGGCGGAGAGGGGAGACGACGCGGGCTTGGCGCGGGCGCTCTTGGGCATCGCGGCGGATCCCGCCCGCGCGCGCACGTTCGGGAAAGCGGGACGCGCGCGCGTGCTGCGCGCGTTCACCGCCGATCGCATGGTGGAAAGCTACCGCACGCTCTATCGTTCGCTCTTGGCGGGGGAGCGAACATGAAACGGCGGGGCAGGCTCCGAACGTGCGGGGACGCGTCATGATCACCGGACGCGACTTCATCGTGTTCTCGGATGATTGGGGAAGGCATCCTTCCAGTTGCCAACATTTGTTTCGCCGCCTGGCTCCGAAGAATCGCGTGCTGTGGGTCAACACGATCGGAACACGCACGCCTTCTCTCTCGCGCGCCGATGCGGCGCGTGCTTGGCAAAAGATGCGCTCGTGGACCGCGCGCCGACCCGCGTCGTCGAACGACCCGGTTCCGGTGGAGGTCGTGAATCCGTTCATGACGCCGTTCGATCGTTGGAAACCGGCGCGGCAATGGAACGCGCATCTCTTGCAGCGCGCGGTGCTGCGCGAGTCGCAGGCGCGCGGGATGGAGCGACCGATCCTTTTGACCACGATCCCGAATGCCGCGGGAGTGGCCGGCGCCGTGCACGAGAGCATCGCCGTCTACTATTGCGTGGATGATTTCTCCGAATGGCCCGGCAGCGATCGTCGCGCGATGATGGCCATGGAGGCCGACTTGCTGCGCAAGGTCGATCTCGTCTTGGCGACGTCGGAGAAACTGTTCGAAGAAAGATCGGCTCGGCATCCGCGCGTACGGCTCCTGCGCCACGGCGTCGATTGGAGCGCGTTTCACGAAGGGCGCGGCAAGACGCCTGCGGCGCTCGCTGGATTGCCGCATCCGCGCATTGGGATGACCGGCCTCATTGACGAGCGCATCGACGTGGAGCTCGTGCAGGAATTGGCGCGAGCGTTTCCGAAGTGGGCCTTCGTGTTCTTGGGTCCGCGCCTTCTCCCGCAAGGTCCACTCGAGGCATGCGACAACGTGCACTTTCTGCCGCCGGTCGCCTATCACGACGTTCCCGCGGTTCTGCACGCCTTCGACGCGGCCTTCATTCCCTATGCGAAGAATCGCCTTTCCGAGCGCATCAATCCGTTGAAGCTTCGCGAGTGTTTGGCGGCCGGGATTCCCGTCGTCGCCTCGCGCCTACCGGAGGCGGAGCGTTATTCCGATGTGTTGGAGACGGCGCAAGATCCCGGCGAATGGAAGGATGCTCTGCGCCGCGCCGTCGAGGAAGGACGCCGCCGCTCGGCGTTGCGCTCGGAGCGCGTGCGCGAGGAGAGCTGGGAAGCACGCGCGGAGGAATTCTCCCGCCATGTGTTGGAGACGGAGGCGTTGGTGAGGCCGGCACGATGAACGTGCTCGCAATCAGCTCGATGTACCCGAGCGCGGCGCAGCCGGTGCACGCCGTGTTCGTCGAGCAGCGCATCTTCGCAATCGCCCGCCACGCGAAGGTCGTGGTCGTGTCGCCCATTCCCTGGTTCCCGTTGGGCGCCCTTCTCCCGCGCTATGCGCATCGCCGGCACATTCCACGCCGCGAAGTGCGCGGCGGCGTCGAAGTGCACTATCCGCGCTTTCTCTCTTTCCCGAAGATCTTGAAGCCGCTCGACGGATTCTTTCTGTTCGTCTCGTGCTGGAATGTTGCGCAGGCGATCGGGCGGGACTTCCCGATCGATCTCATCGATGCGCACCTCGCCTATCCGGACGGATGGGGGGGCATCCTCTTGGGCAAGCTCCTGCGCCGTCCGGTTTCGGTGACGCTGCGCGGCCACGATCTCAACGATCTTCCCCAGTATCCGGTGCGGCGCCGGCAAGTCGCGTGGGCGCTGCAGAGCGCCGACGTGGTGATCGCCGTGGCCGACGCGCTGCGCGATTCCGCGCTCGCCTTGGGAGCGCCCCCCGAGCGCACGCTCACCGCGGGCAATGGAGTCGATGCGCAGAAGTTCTTTCCGCGGGACCGGGCCCAAGCGCGCAAGGCAGTGGGGATTCTGGGAGATGGACCGCTCGTTCTCTCCGTGGGGCATTTGGTCGTGCGCAAAGGCTTTCATCATTTGGTGCGCGCGTTTCCGCGCGTTCTGGCCATGCATCCGAATGCACGGCTCGCGATCGTCGGCGCTCCCGGCGAAGAGGGCAACGCGCAGGAAATGATCCGGCGCACGATCGAGGAATGCGGGCTGCAAGAGCGCGTGATCTTGGTGGGCGCGGTCGAGCACGAGAAGCTTTCCCCTTGGTATTCGGCTGCGGACGTGTTCTGTCTTCCCTCGGAGAAGGAGGGAAGGGCGAACGTGCTGCTCGAGTCTCTCGCCTGCGGAACGCCGGTTGTTGCAACGCGCGTGTGGGGAACGCCGGAAATCCTGTGCGACGATTCCTTGGGAATCTTGGTCGATTCGATCCAGCCGGAACCGTTGGGCACGGCCCTCGCACAGGCGCTCGCACGCCCCTGGGATCGCGAGAAGATCGTGGCTTCGTCGCGGCGATTCTCCTGGGAGACTTCCGCGCGCGCGATCCTGGATGCGTGGCACCGCGCGCAAAATGCCGCCGCACAGGACGCCGCTGAAAAGGCGAAGGCCTCATGAGCCGCGGCGCCGCGAAACACGTCGCGCGATTCCTTTGCCGTCTCTTGGTGATTCCTCACGTTCTCGTGTATCGCCTGATGGCGCTGGTACAGGATCCCGACCGAGCATTTCACGGCGCGAGCCAAGCGATCTCCGGAATTCCCGGGCTCTTCGGGGAAACGATGCGCCACGAGTTCTATCGAATGACGCTGGAGGAATGCGGGCTGGATTGCTGCATCTCTTACGGCACGATCTTCTCGAAGCGCGGCGCGCGACTGGGACATCGCGTGTACCTCGGTACGCGCTGCAATCTGGGGCTCGTGACCGTGGAGAACGACGTGCTTTTGTCTTCGAACGTGGATGTGCTCTCCGGCTCCGGCCAGCACGTGTTCGACGATCTCGACACGCCGATTCGCGAGCAGGGGGGAGTGTTCCAGCGCGTCACGATCGGAGCGGATGCATGGATTGGGAATCGCGCGGTGGTGATGGCCGATGTGGGACGGCGCTGCGTCATCGGCGCGGGAAGCGTGGTGACGAAGGCGATTCCCGAGGACTCGCTCGCCGTCGGCGCTCCCGCGCGCGTGGTCGGCCGCCGCGGTCTCGGATCGCAGCGCACCGATCCAAGCTGAAGGGTCCGATGGAAACGCAATCCCTTCGCGTCGAAGAGCTCGCTCGAGAGGACGAATCGCGCTGGGACGCATTCGTCGCCCGACATCCGGAAGGCTCGCACTACCATCGCTGCGGCTGGCGCGAGGTCATCTGCCTGGCCTTCGGACATCTTTCTTCCTATCGCGTCGCGTGGCGCGGGCGCGAGATCGCCGGCGTTCTCCCGGTGATCCGTTTCTCGAATCCTCTGTTCGGCCGGTATCTCGTCTCGATGCCCTATCTCAATCGCGGGGGAATTCTCGCGGACTCTCCCGCAGCTTCGCGCGCTCTTCTCGAGGATGCGCAGCGTCTCGTCGTCGAGACGCGCTCGAAGTATTGCGAGCTGCGTCACGTTGTCCCGCTGGATCCGTCCTTGCCCCGGCGGGAAGAAAAGGTGTCGATGTCGATCGACATCTCTACGGGGACGGATGTCTTGTGGGAATCAATCGGACCCAAAGTCCGCAATCTGGTAAGAAAGGCGGAGAAGTTCGGGCTCGTGGTGCAGGAAGGCGCGAGCGCACGTCATGTTGACGCGTTCTATGACGTGTTCGCCGAGAACATGCGTGATCTCGGGACCCCGGTGTACACAGTGCGATTCTTTCGCGAGATTTTAAGGATGTTCCCCGATTCCATTCGACTTTCCGTCGTGGAGGCGGGGCGCGAGGTCGCGGCGGCGGGCATCTGCGTGATTCACAACGGGGTTGCGGAGATGCATTGGGCTGCGTCGCGCCGCGCGATGCGCGCTCAATCTCCGAACATGCTGCTCTATTGGGAAGCAATTGCCCATTTCGCTCGCCAGGGTTTGCGTTCCTTTTGTTTCGGGCGATCGAGCGAAGGCTCAGGCCCATATCGCTTCAAGAAACAATGGGGCGCAATGCCGCAACCTCTTGCCTGGGAGTACGCTCTCGCTCCCGGTGAGCAACTTCCTCGATTGAATCCCGACAACCCCAAGTACCGCGCGGCAGTAGGCGTGTGGAAACATTTGCCGCTCGCGGTCTCGCGCATCTTGGGACCTCCGATCGTGCGCCACATTCCGTGAGCAACTGCGGGCTCGCTGCGGATTTTTTCCGCGATGTGGGTCATAAAGTGGTTGCTGATTAAAAAAAGTTCGAGTATGAGACCTTGATCGTGCCGAGAAGATGTTGGGGAGGCTCCCACGGGATGGGCTCGGCAGTGATCTCGATCCGCTGAGTGCTTCCCGGCGGGCGAGGCTTCCTGAAGTGAATTCATAGCGTAGCGGTCGTCGTTCTTTACGCCCCTGCTGGACATCGACCACCAGCACCGCAAAACGCGGCGTTCTCGAATTTCCTTGCCTGCGAGGAACACGCCGCGGAGCGGAGGCTCTGTTCAACTCTCGTGCGTTCCGGCGAGTTTCTCTCGGGCGCACCAAAGCAACGAAGACGTGAAAGCTCGCACCGGATTTGAAACATCGATGCTTTCTTGGACACGCTTGTGCGCGGCCTTCCGCTTGCACATGCACCGTGCTTCGTTGCCAGTCGTTTCCATCGAATCCCCGTGGAGCGACTCCGTTTCATTCGCCTCTCTGACGCCTACCACGAGACACCAATGGGGGTGTTCCATTGATCAGGAACCTTCTACCTCGGGGTGGAATCCCTGCCGGATTCCTCCTGCTCGCATTCTTCATGGGTCCAGGTCCACAAGCATGGGCGCTCAACGTTCCTCTCACCGTTCGCGAAACGGCAGGCGCTGCGCGTACGGGAGAAATCGTGACGACGGGCGTTCCGATTCCCAAAGGCCAGTTGTCTTCCGATCAGGGCGCTTCCATTTCGGGAGTCGACGGTCAATTCCAAACGCTCGCGACCTGGGGCGATGGCTCGGTGAAGTGGCTTTTGGTTTCTTTCCCCGCGACGGTACCGGCCAACGGCTCGGCGACCTTTTCGTTGGTGAACGGAAGCGGGAATGCTCCCGCGGGTCCGCTGAACGTTTCGCAAACTCCGGCCGGCGTCACCGTGAACACGGGTCCGCTTCGTTTCACGATGAAGTCTTCGGGCTTCAATCTTTTTGACGAAGTCTGGCTCGACTCCAATCACGACGGAACATTTGCGGCGGCGGAGCGCATCGTTTCTCCGCGCGCCACGAACGGCTCCGTGGTGGAAGACCCCAGTGGAAATCATTTCACTTCCGTTCAAGGTCCGGCGATCGAGCTCGTCGTCGAGGAAATCGGACCGCTGCGTGCAGTGATTGCATTCGAAGGAGTTCATGCTGGTCCCTCCGGGAATCATCTGAACTTCTCCGGACGCGTCTATGCGTACAGAAACCGCAGCGACGTTCGCGTTCAGTTCTCGCAGACGAACATGATCCCGACCGACACCTATGCCTCGGGCTCGCAGCCGTTGTGCCGCTGGCTCAAGGGACAGGGTCCGGTCGGAGGCACCATGAACAGCCTCTTCATGGAGGATCTCTCGCTCGTCACGCGAGTCGATCTCGCTGCGAGCCCGAGGTTCTCGATTCAGGGAGGTCCCTCGAGCTCTCCAGTGGGCGGAGCTCTCACGAGCGATGCCTACCTTTATCAAGATTCGAGCGGCGGCCCGTACTGGTTCGTCAGCGACGGGACGTCATTCTCCGGATACCGCATTCAACACGGCGGCTCGTCCATGGCCAGCGGATCGCGGGCCGAAGGCTACGCCGACGTGAACGACGGCTCGCGCGGGTTGGCCGTCACGACGCAGCACTTCTGGGAAAATTTCCCCGACAAGCTGATGGTCTCTCCCGACGGGACGGTCACCGTCGGTTTGATGCCGCGCGATTTCTCGCAGCCGTTCGAACATCGTCCCGGCGAGCGCAAGACGCATCGCGTGATGTTCTACTTCCATGAGGGCGATGCGGCGGCCGCGGGATGCGAGGCAGTGGCCAAAGGATTCCAGAGCCCGCTCCGCGCGATGGCCTCGGCCCAGTACTACGCCGACTCGCGCGCGCTCGACGATCTCGTTCCCTACAATCCGGGCGAGTTCAGCGACTACGAAGCGAACAACGATGCAGGACCGGACGGATTCTTGGGAGCTCGCGAAGATTCGGACTTCTACGGATGGCAGGACTTCGGCGATCTGTGGAGCGACTTCGAAGGCGGCGGCGCACCGCCGAACACGAACAACGCCGCGAACAACATGGAGTACGACAGCGGGTTCGCATTCTTGCAACAGGCGCTGCGCACGACCGGCATTCGCGACGATCTTTCCGACAAGTGGTGGGATCTCGCCTGGGTCGGCAACGAGCACACCGCGGACATCGACATCTATCACGTGACTTCCGGTCCCTTGCAATGGATGTGGGGCGGAATGTGGAATCACACCGGTCACGGATATGGTGGGTACGACGATCCGCACCGCGGCGTGGCCCCGAATTCCGCGCACGAGTGGAATCGCGGTATGTACACTTGGTACTACCTCTCTGGCGATCGCTTGGTGTTGGAAGGCGCGCTCACCTGCGCGGAGAACATCCGCTGGCGCGTGGAGAACGGACCGGGCATGCCCGGAATCAGCGGCACCGACGGAGAAGAGCGCGGTCCGGGCCACTCGCTGCAAATGATGCTCGATACGTACCTGCACACCTGGGACAACCGCTGGCTCACCGCGGCGCGCAAGATCGTGGTGGAGAGCCACGCGAACACGAAAGAGTTCACCTCCAGCCCGTTCTCGGGAGGCTGGCGCACGAAGCCGTGGATGCTGGCGATCTTGATGCGCAACTTGGGACGCTTCGCGGAAGTGATGCAGGAGGAGAAGGGCGTGGTGGAGAGCCAGGCCATCGCCTCGCTTCTGTCCTACGCCGACTTCATCGAGAAGCGGGCCTGGACCGATCGCGCCGGCTCCACGCCCGGCTCCATCGCGTATGAAGTCTCCGGCGCCGGCAACGACATTCCCGGGCCCGGCGAAGTCAACGTGAACATGTGGACGCTGCGCAATTCCGACGCGTTCACGTTCGCCTACCGCTTCGAGACCGATCCGGCGCGCAAGGCCCGCTACCGCGACATCGCGCAGGTCAGCTTCGAGGACGGCGGGGCGTATCCGTGGTGCTACACCTGCCCGCGTTTCGAGTACATGCAGGCGAAGGTCATGCAGGTGCATGCCGGCTCGGGACACGAATGGATGAAGGAAGTGTCGGGAGGCTTGGCCGCCGATACGGTCGCTCCCGCCGCAATCACGAATCTCGCAGCGGCGGCCGGAGACGGCGGCGGCGAGATCGATCTCACTTGGACCGCTCCCGGCGATGATGGGAATACCGGACGCGCCGCACGCTACTTTGTGCGCCGCGCTTCCTCGCCGATCACGAACGAGAGCCAATGGTCCGCCGCGACGTCGATCGCCGGCGCGCCGATCCCGGCTGCTCCGGGCACGTCGCAAGCGATGACGGTTTCCGGATTCGCGGACGGCCAGACGTTCTACTTCGCGATTCGCGCGCAGGATGAGGCGTTGAACCTGGGCGGGCTTTCCAATTCCCCCGGCGCGACCGCGGGACACGAGAGCACTCCGCCGGTCATCAGTGACATCGCCGCGGGAATCAACAGCTCGAATCTCGACGTGATGGTGGTGTGGGCGACGAACGAGCTCGCCAACGGACGCGTGGACTACGGTCCGACCTCGGGCTACGGATCGAGCACGCCGGTGAACTCCACGCTCAGCACGTCGCACTTCTTCACGATCTCAGGAGCGCCGCAGGGACAGACGCTGCACTATCGGGTTCGCTCCGCGGACCAGTACGGCAACGAATCGGTCTCCGGCGACAAGACGATCGTGGTCGCGGTCGATACGACGGCGCCGACCTTCACGATGGACGCTCCGGTGTTCGGCACTGGATCGGCCAAGCTCACGCTGCACGCCTCGGAAGTTTCGTTCGGTTCGTTCCATTGGGGAGTGGGCAGCGTCTCCGAACACATGGTGCCATTGGGCTCGAGCGAAAGCCCGGCGCTCAAGCACGTCGCGCAACTGACCGGTCTCGTCGCGCAGACGACCTATCAAACGAAGGTCGTGCTGGTCGACATGAGCGGCAACGTCACCGAGCAATCGGGAACGTTGTTCTATCCCGGAGCGACCGTCGATACGACTCCGCCGGGGGCTCCGTCCGGTTTGAAGATCATGCAGTACACGCGTGCGGAAGGCGTGCGCTTGCAATGGGCACCGAACTCCGAAGCCGATATGGCCGGCTACAGCGTGCAACGCCGCCCGGTGAACGCGGAAGGCGATTCGCTCGGCGCGTGGGTTCCGTTGAACGGCGATCTCGTCACCACCACGGAGTTCTACGACGACACGCTCGACGAGAACGCGTACTGGCAGTATGCCGTGACCGCTTTGGATGAAAGCTCCAACGAGAGCGCGCGCAGCTTGCCGGTCTTGTTCAATCCCGAGCGCTGGTTGGACTCCGATCTTGTTGCGGTGAACTTCCCGAATCCGTTCCGTCTGACTTCGGGCACGCAGATCTCCTTCCGCACTCCTGCGGTGGACGGATCGACGAACGTGAAGATGTCCGCCTACGACGTGAATGGACGGCGGGTGAAGCTGCTCTATTCAGGACCGTCGACCGGAGGCAAGACGCGCACCGTGCGTTGGGACGGCACCGACCAGCACGGCAACGCGCTTTCGCCCGGAGTGTATTTCTACCGGCTGGAGTCGGGCAGCCAGACGATCGAGAGAAAAATGATCCTCCTGCGTTAACCGCGGACCGGATCGCTGCCGAAAAAACGGGAGGGGGTGCAAACCCTCTCCCGTTTCGTTTTGACGTGCGCATCGCTCGGATTGCGTCGTGCAAAATGCGAACGCATGCGTTCAAGCACTGACCATGCTGGCGCTTCGTGATCGAATCTCGGCAGATGTTGCATTTCGCGCGTGGCATGGAAGCTGCAGCCCGTACGGTGTCGGTTCCTCCAAAGCCGGCCCGGGAGCACATTTCATGAAGCGCATCTTGCTGGTCGAGGCCAATGCATCGATCCGGGGAAGATACCGCGACATTCTCGCGTCGCACGCCTACGACGTGATCGCCCACGGGCGCACCGACGAAGCGATCAGCTCGATGCGCGAGCGTTCGCCTTCGCTCATCATTGCCGGGTACGACGAGCCCCGCGAACAGGAGCTTCGTCTCGTGCGCACCGCGCGCGAGTCGAATCATCCCATTCCGGTGCTGGTGCTGACCGACCGCGAGAGCACCCGCGGCGCGATCGACTTCATGGACGCCGGCGCGTACGACTACCGTCCGAAGCCGTCCAATCCGGCCGACCTCTTGGGCGTGGTCGAAGAGATCCTGCGCCAATCCGGGCAAGAGCGAACGATGCGTCCGCAGTCGTCGTCGCCGGGGGACTCACTACCCGGGCCGATCATCGGATCCAGTCCGGAGATGATCGAGATCTTCAAGCTCATTGGCCGCATCGCGAAATCCGACGCTGCCGTTCTGGTTTTGGGAGAGAGCGGAACGGGAAAGGAGCTCGTCGCGCGCTCGATTCACGAGACGAGCCGCCGCTCGGGAAAACCGTTTCTCGCCGTGAACTGCGCCGCGATTCCCGAGACGCTGCTCGAATCCGAGCTCTTCGGACACGAGAAGGGCGCGTTCACCGGCGCGGCCACGTCCCGCAAGGGCAAGTTCGAGCTTTCGCAGGGGGGCACGATCTTTCTCGACGAAGTGGGGGACATGAGCCTCTCCACGCAGGCGAAAATTCTGCGGGTGCTGCAGGAGCACACCTATGAGCGCGTGGGAGGCGAAGAGACGCTGCGCGCCGATGCGCGCATCATTGCGGCAACGAACAAGAGCTTGGTGGAGCTGATCGAGCGCAACGAATTTCGCGTCGACCTGTTCTATCGCTTGAAGGTGGTGTCGATCTACTTGCCGCCTTTGCGCAAGCGCCCTGGCGATCTGCATCTCCTGGCCGATCACTTCGTGCACAAGCACGCCGCGCAATCGCGGGTGCGCATTCGTGGAATCTCCGAGCGAGCCATGGCTTATCTCGAAGGGCATCCGTGGTCCGGAAACGTGCGCGAGCTGGAGAACGCGATTCAGACCGGCGTGGTCTTGAATCGCACCGGAATCTTGGATTTCGAAGATTTCCCGTTCCTGCACGAGCATTCCTCGTCCGGTACCGGATTGAGCGAATCGAAAGTGTTGGGAAAGATTCGCGAAGAGGCGAAGCGCGCGGCCAAGATTCTTCTCGCCGCCATTCCCCACGGCCGCGACGGCAACGTGTATCACTCCTGTCTGGCGGAGATCGAGCGATCCATCGTCGAAGCAGGAATCGAGCACTGCCGCGGGAATCAAGTCCAGGCCTCGCGCCTTCTTGGCATCAGTCGCAACACGCTGCGCACGAAGATCGCTACGCGTTGACGTGATGTTCGGCGGTTCGCCTGATCGGAGCGCCGGTGCGAATGGCCGCCTTCCGAGCCGTCAAGCCGGGCGCGTCGAATGGCGCTCCTCGGGGCTCAAGAAATCTCTTCTGGAAGTATCGGCGGTTCAGTGAACCGCCGAGGAAACAGTTCGCCCCTGCGGTGCACTGATTTCGACGCGCGGCTTGCCGGCTCCTGGGGCGGGCATCGAATGTACGCCTCGAGTAGCGGACACTGAGATCTTGCGGTGCGAAGTTCAACCGCGATGCACATCGAACGGCGGAGGCTCGAAGAACTTACACGAGAGGTGTGCGGCGTCTCCATCGTGGGCGATGACGGAGCTGATCGCGATCGCTATTGGATGCGAAGCCTTTGATGTTTCCTTCGGTGGTTCGCCGCAGGAGCAAGCCGGTGCCTGTCGGCGAAATTGCGTATCCGGAGGCGCACCGGCGGTCGCCGCAGAGATTCTCGGGGTCTCGAGGCGAACTGTGTACCGCAGCGCGCCGGTAATGGAAGCGCGCGAGGACCTGCAGTGGAGACGAGAGACCCCGAGAATCTCTGCATACGGCGAGCTGCCGGCGCGCCGAGGAACGCGCTTGAGCCGACAGGCACCGGCGCTCCGTAGAGGCGAACCGCCGGATACGAGACGCGACACTGGTTTCCCCGATAAGTCTCTATACTGATCCGCCTTCTTCGGCGGTCTGTACGCAGGGCTTCGGAGAGGCGACACTGCACTAAACCCCTTCGGCGAAGAGGAACGCAGCGCATGAACATCCTGTTCCTCACCCAGCGGGTTCCCCATCCGCCCAACAAAGGCGACAAGATTCGCTCCCACCACTTGGCGCGCCGTCTCGCCCGCCGGCACGCCGTGCACTTGGCATTCCTTCTGGACGGCCCGGAGGAAGAGGGGGATGCACGCGCAGCCGAGGCCTGGGCAGCATCCGCACGCTGGCGGGTGCGCGGTCCGGTGGAGAGCGCGGCGCGCAGCGTATGGTCGGCGGTGCGCGGGCGGCCGATGACCTGTGGATACTTTCGCTCCGCCGCACTGGCCCACGACGTCGCCGGACTCTTGTCGCGCGAGAAGTTCGACGTCGCCGTCTCGTATTGCTCGTCGATGGCCGATTATCTGGAGGGATTCTCCGGACCGAAGGTGTTGGATCTCGTCGACGTGGATTCGGAAAAGTGGAAGCAGTACGCCGATCGCGCCGGCCTGGCGAAGAGCGCGGTCTACGCTTGTGAGCATCGTCTTCTGCGCCGCTATGAGAAACGCCTTCTCGGCGAGTTCGATCGCGTGATCGTAATCTCGCGCGCCGAGCGCGAGCAGCTCTCGCGCTTCGCTGAGGTGGCCAACGTCGCGGTCGTCCCCAGCGGGGTGGATGCCGAGGCGTGGCGCGGCCCCGACTCGCGCGAGACGGCGCGCGATCTCGTGTTCGTCGGCGCGCTCGACTACTTCGCGAACGCCGACGGCATCGGGCATTTCGTGCAGGAGATCTTTCCGTCGATCCGCGCGCGACACGCGGGGACGCGGCTCAAGATTGTGGGGCGAAAGCCCGGGGCCCAAGTGCGAGCGCTCGCCCAAGTCGAAGGAGTGGAAGTGATCCCCGACGTCGACGACGTGCGTCCCTTCGTATGGGGGAGCCAAGTGTTCGTTGCGCCGTTGCGCATTGCCCAGGGCCTGCAGAACAAAGTGCTGGAGGCGATGGCCGCGGGAGTTCCGGCCGTCGCGACGCCGGCCGCGTTGCGCGGGATCGAAGGCTCGCCCGGGGAGCACTATTGCAGTGCGGCGACCGCGCAGGAGTTCGTGGACGAAGTGGTGCGTCTTCTCGAAGATCGCGGGCGAGCCGCGGCGATGGCGGAGCGGGCCCGCGCTTTGGTCACTGCTCGCTACACGTGGGAGAGCGCTGCCCAGGAATACGAAAAGGAATTGCAGCACGCGATTCGGGGCGCCGACGCCAAGAAGAATGGAAGCGCGTCATGAAAAACGTGCTCTCGGTGGACGTCGAGGACTGGTTCCAAGTTTCCAACTTCGACGGCGTGGTGCCCCGCGATTCGTGGGACTCACAGCCTTCGCGCGTCGAGCGCAACACGCGCCGTCTTCTCGATCTCTTCGATGCCGCGGGGGCGCGCGGAACGTTCTTCGTCTTGGGTTGGATCGCGGAGCGATATCCCGATCTCGTGCGCGAGATCCGCGCTCGAGGACATGATCTCGCCAGCCATGGATACGGGCATGAGCTCGTGTATCACTTGAACCCGCAATCGTTCGCCGCCGATCTGCTCCGCGCGAGCTCCGCGATTGAGAACGCGGGAGATGTCAGACCGAAGGGTTATCGCGCGCCCAGCTTCAGCATCGACCGCCGCTCCTTTTGGGCCTTCGATGTGCTTGCGCAACAGGGCTACGCGTACGATTCGAGCGTGTTCCCGGTGCGCCACCCTCGCTACGGCGTGCCGCGATTCCCGCGCACTCCGATTCGCGTGCGCACGAGCGAGGGCCGCGTGCTCGCCGAGTTTCCGCTGACGACGGCGCGCGTGTTGGGGCGCAATGTGGGTGCTGCCGGCGGCGGGTATTTGCGCATTCTTCCCTTGGCGGTTTTGGAGCGCGCGTTCGGCGCCATGAACGAGAGCGGAGAGCCCGCCTGTCTCTACGTGCATCCCTGGGAGATCGACCCCGAACAACCGCGCGTGCGCGTCAAAGGGCTCGGGCGCTTCACGCACTACACGAACCTGGATCGAACCGAGGGTCGCTTGAAGCGCCTTCTGCAGCGCTTCGAATTCGCGCCGATGGAGGAATGCTTGCGCCATTCTCCCGGAATCGCCGGCGAGCCGCAGAGCGTGTCGCGATGGTGATCCGTCATGGGATCCATGACGGGCGCGTGCGCGCCGCGTGCATCCTGCTCGCTTGGTGCGCGATGTATGCGCGCCTCGTTCCCGGTCTCGTATTCGATTGGACCCACTCCGGCGATTTCTCGCACGGCTTTCTCATTCCCATCGTCTCGGTCGTGCTCATCGTGATGCGGCGCTCTTGGCTGGCGCGCGCGGTGAGCGCTCCCGATGCGCGCGGCGCGTGGCTTCTCCTGCTCGGCTTGGCGATTCAACTCGCCGGTTCCGCGGCCTCGGAGCTCTATCTCCAGCGGTTCTCCATGATTCCTTTTCTCTTGGGATGGATCCTGCTCTTGGAAGGGAAGGAGCGCATGCGGATCCTTCTCTTCCCGGTGCTGTTTCTTCTCTTCATGATTCCGCCGCCCAACATTTTCTGGAGCTCGATCTCCTTTCCGCTGCAACTCTTGGCATCCCGGACGGCGGAAGGGGCGCTGCAATTGGCGCATGTTCCCGTGGTGCGCGACGGCAACGTCCTTCATCTGGAAAGCTGCTCGTTGGAAGTTGCTTCCGCATGCAGTGGAATCCGCTCGCTCGTGGCGCTTCTTGCATTGGCTGCCGTCATCGCCGAAGGAAGCCTCATCGGATCGACCGGACCGCGCTCGCTCGTCGCCAAGATTCTGCTGGTCGCGGCGGCGATCCCGGTCGCGGTTGCCGTGAACGCGCTGCGCGTGACCTCGGCTGCATTCGTGGCCACGTCGGCGGGAAAGGAAGCGGCCGATCGCTTTCATGACATTTCCGGGTTCGTCATGTTCGCCGTGGCGTTCGCCATTCTGGCCGGATGGAAGGAGGTGCTGCGATGGATCGAAGAGCGATCGCTCTCGCGGCAGGCGCTCTCCTGACGGCGGCCGGCGCGTGGGCGTCGGAGGAGCTGCGCAATCATCATGCGCTTCCCGCGGAGGACGTGAACCTGGCGGGCGTGCCGATGGATACCGGCACATTTCTGGGCGCGGACATGGAGGTCGGCGAGAACGTGCTGCGCGAGCTGCGCTCCGACAGCTTCCTGCTTCGCGAATATGCCGAAGAAGGCGGGGCGCCGGTCTGGGTGTACGTGGACTATCACCGATCGCAACGCTTGGGCGCGCAGATTCATTCCCCGCGCAATTGCTATCCCGGCGGAGGCTGGACTGTGCTCGCCTCGCTCGATGAAATGATTGCGGGACCAGCCGGGCCCATGCCGGCCTGCTGGCTCACATTGGGAAACGATCACGGCGAGAAGCGCATTGCGCTGTTCTGGTTTGTGACGCGGTGGGGATCTTCGACGCACGAGCTGGCTTTGAAACGCGATCTCTTGCGCTCTTCCTTGGCGCGCCGCCCGACCGATGCGGCGTTGGTGCGTTTCTCCACCGACGCCGAAGGTCCCGGTGATCGCGCCGCGAAGGACCGAATCCTTCGCCTTCTCGACGCCTTGCGTCCCGAGCTCGATCGCGAGCTTCCGTTCGCCCGCCCCGGCGCATGAAATCCGAAGCGCTGCACTTTCGCGAATCCAAAGCCGGCATGTTCGCGCGCTGCGTGCTCGATGCTTTGGATGTGTTCCGCCATCCCCGCGCCTGGTTGTTCGCGCTCCCGCAAATCTTGGCGTCGGGGCTGCTCTTGGCGGGGCTCTTGGAATTCCATCGCACTCCGCTGAATGCTCTGTGGGCGCCCTTGGTGCGCGCGATCGCCGAAGAAAATGCGCTGCACTACCCGCAATTCTTTCGCGAGGTGCCGCTCGTTTTCTTCGTGCTGGAAACGGCGGCGTTCTGGCTCCTCTTACCGATCGGCTGGGCGGCCTTCGTTCATGCGCTGCCGCGACTGTTGTGGGATGCGCCGCTCGAGATCGAAGCGAATCTGCACGCGGGAAGAAGCCGTGCGCTCCGGGTGTGGGCCGGTGGCTGCGCGGTTTCTGTCTTGCAGATCTCCGCCGCCGTCTTCATCGGACGTTTGAGCTCGAGCGACGTCGCCGAGAGCCCCCGACTTTTCTATATCGCCCAGCTTATCTCGTTCGTCGTGATCACGCTGGTTCAAGTGCTCGGCGCGTACGTTATTCCCGCCATCATGCTGGGCAATCTTTCCTTTGCCGGCGCTTGGGTGCGTTCCTGGGAATTGGCCACGCGAAGTTTCTGGGCAACGACCGCCTTCATTCTCCTACCGCGCCTTCCCGAAATCCCCATTTACATCGTGATCGCACGGCTCCCCGAGTATTGGGGAAAGCTCGATCCGGGGAGCGTGGGCCCGCTCTTGAGTGCGCGCGCGCTCGTGACGATTGCGGGCACGTTCGTCACGTTCGCGGCGATTTCTCGATTTTATTTGCACGTGTTCGGTGAGGAGAATTCGTGAAGCGCTGCGGGCGGATGCTGCTGATTCTCGCCGCACTTCTCTCCTTGGCGGGATGCAGCGGGAACCGCGAGCTCGAGCTGCGCTACGAAGCGGAACGGCTGCGCTGGAAGATCGATCAAGCGGAAAGGCGCCGCGCGGCTTCGGGTGCGCACGAGGACGTCGCTCAGCTTCGCCGCCTGCACGAGGAAGTGAACCGCCGCTTCGGCGCGACCACGCCGCCCACGCCGGAAATGTTGAGGAATTCCGACACGGTGCGGCGCCTGCGCATCGCGGGTGCGTCCTCGCTCTATGATGCGGATCTCGGGGCCGCATTTCATCCCTCGAGCGAAACCTTGGCCGAATACGAGCGCATCGCATCGGTCTACGAGTTCGATCGCGAGCTGGGTTACCGCGCGCTGTACGGGAAAGCGCGCCTTTTGGAGAAGCTGGGACGCCCCGGCGAAGCGCTCGACGTCGATCGAACGCTCCTGTCGCGTTATCCGCCGCTTCCTGCTCGCGAGGAAGGCTCCACGATTCCTTCGCTGAATCCGATTCTTTTGGATCTCGAAGTGCACACGCTCGCGCTGGCCAAGAATCTCGACCCGGAAAAGTTTGACGAGCAACGCGCGCAAATGGTTCCCCGGCTTCGGGCGCGCGCCCTCGAATGGAAGGACACGAAGCTCGAACGCGAGCTTCTATTGCACCTGGCGCACGCGTTGTTCGTCACCGAGGAATGGGACGAAGGTCTTGCTGCCTTGTCGAAGTCGCGCGATTTGACCACGGCGAAGCCGGAGCAGATCGAGCGCGATCTCGAGCTGAGCGAGATTCTCTGGCGCGGGAAAAGGAATGTGCCGGCCGCGGAGGAAGCCGCGTTGCGCACGGTCGAGGCCGGAAAGGGAAGCGCGTTCGAGGCCGAGGCGCGCATGGACCTGGCCAAAATGTTCTTGGAGCAGAAGAACTACGCCGCTGCGCTCGAGCAGCTCGACGAGGTGCTTCACTTGCGACCGCGCTTCTTGGAGGGATTGAAGGCGGAAGTGTTCTATTGGAAGGGAATGGTGTTGGTGGGTCTCGAGCAGTGGGAGGATGCGCTGCCGCGATTGGAGAGCGTTGCCGAAGTGGACGCCGACGGGGCTTGGGCGATCGAGGCCCGCATGGAAATCGTGAAGCGTGTGCGCGCGCTGCAATTGGAAAACGGGGAGCAGACGGCACGCGGAGCGGTCGAGGCCGCCCAGCGGGTGCGAGCCTCCGACGATGCGCGCGAGCCGCCGTTCGGATGGGAGGGATACTGGTGGCGCCCGCTCGAAGAGGAACGATGGCAACGCTGCGCCGACGACTTGCGGGAGATTGCGCGTCTCTTTCCGGAGAGCGATTTTGCCGGCACGGCGAGCGCAGAGGCTGATCGTCTCGAGGACGAGAGAATCTTTCATCCGGTGCTCGAGGATTCTTCGGCCAGGGTCAAGCCCTCTTCCTTGGAAGCCGAAAAGGACGTTGCCCGGGAAACTTCTTGACAGTCCGAAGCAGACTTCGAGAATGGCCGTTTCCCGAGCCCGGCTTTTCCATCGGACGCGTCCATGAAGCATTTTCACATTCGCAACTTTCGGCGTGTGCTGCTCGCCGCCGCGTTTCTCGCGGCGCCGCTGCCCGTGCCGGCGCAAGTTCCCGGACAAAAACCGGCGCAGCAGACTCCGACGCAGAAAAAATCTGTTCAGCAAACTCCGGCGCAGCCTCCCTTGCAGATCCCGGCCCCACCCGAGCGCCCGGATGCCAAGGTTCTGGAGTTTCGAGCCGATCTGCCGTATTCGCGTCTCTCTCTCGAAGGCGAGGCCAAGGTCAAGGGGCTGACTCCGCTGCGCGTTCCGGGACCGCTGAACGGCGACTACTGGCTCACCGCTCAGGGCCGCGGCGTCGAGAAACAGCGCGGCCGCGTTTCCGTTCGTCTCGATGAAGAAGGACCGCGCATCGTCGCGCAGGGTCCGGTCACAGCGTCCACGAACATTCGCCGCGCGCTTCTCTTTCCAGGCCTGGCGCAATTCGGTTTTCGCGAGCACGGGCGCGGGCTTTTGATGAGCGGCTCGGCCATCGGCTCGATCGTCATGGTCGGCGTCAGCCAAGACGATCTTTGGACCGAGTCGGAAGAGAAAGACGCGATCGAGAATCAATTGAGCTCCGCCACGACTCCGCAGGAACAAGAGCGGCTGCAGGCCGATCTGCGCGAGGCGGAAGAAGAAGAGAGCCTCGCTCGGTCGCGCAGAAATCTCTATCTCTTGAGCACGATCGGGGTGTGGGCCATCAGCATGGCCGATGCCGCGTTCTTCAATCCGAAGTTCGAGGTCAGCGCAGCGAACGAGAACACGCTCGCCATGGCCATGCAGGAGAAGAGCCGCGGCGGGGCCATCGCGCGCTCGCTTCTCTTCCCGGGATTGGGTCAGCAGTACAACGGCCAGGATGAGAAAGCATTCGCGATCGCTTCGGTAGGAATCTTCGGGGTCGCGGTTCTCTTGGCCCAACAAGAAGACGTGATGCAGGCCCAGAGCGAGTTCGATCAAACCACCGTACGCGCGTCGAACTTGCCTCCGGGCCCGGAGCGCGATGCTCTCCTCGAAAAGGCGAAGCTTCAGGCCGCCGAGCGCGATATCCAAGCCGACCATCGCATATGGGCTCTGATCGGGCTGGGCACGTATTGGGGGCTCTCGCTCCTCGATACCGCGCTCTCCTTCGACGAGCCCTGGGGAGCCGCCCCAGTGGGAGAGGGATGGAAGTTCGGGCTGGGACCCATCGGGGAAGGAGCAGGCGTCGTCGCGATGCGGCGCTTTTGATTCTTTCGCGCCCTCTGCTCATTCATCGCTGTTCTTGACAACGCCTCGACAATCCATGTTAAGGTTATTCACGTTTTTCCCCCGAAAGAAAAATGGAGGAAGACCGGTGCGTGCCCCATGCACGCAGCGGTGAACGGCGAGAACTCCCTGTGTCGACAACGAACCCCACCACCCCACGCGTGTCCACGCTCCCCGTCTCGATTCCCGAACGGGTGCGCGTTCCTTCGGTTCGACCCGGTCGTCGTTATCCTTCTGCACGCAAGACCGATGTGCTTCGTCGCGGCGCGGACATTCTCTTTGCTCTCGTTCTTCTCGTGTTGCTTTCGATTCCGCTCATCATCATCGCGATCGCAGCGAAGTTCTCTTCGCCGGGGCCGGCGATCTACTATCAAACGCGCGTAGGAATCAACCGGCGCGCGAGCGCGGATCGCCGCCAGGGTCCTCGGCAATTTCATCCGCTCGACCGCCGGCGCGCGGAACGGCGCGTGGTCGCCAGCGCGGGACGGCTCTTTCGCATCATGAAATACCGCACGATGGTGGACGGTGCGGAGTCCACGCGCGGTCCAATCTGGGCAACGGAGAACGACGACCGCATCACGCGTTTGGGAAAGATTCTGCGCCGCACGCGCATGGATGAGCTACCGCAGTTGTTCAACGTGCTCCGAGGCGACATGTCGTTCATCGGTCCGCGTCCGGAAAGACCGTTCTTCGTGGAACGTTTCCGGCGGATCATTCCCGATTACGCGGAGCGTCTCACCGTTCCGCCGGGCATCACGGGTCTCGCACAAGTCGAGCACAAGTACGACACGAGCGTGGAGGACGTGCGCTTGAAGCTGGAATACGATCTGCGCTATCTCCGCCATCAAGGCCTTTTCCTCGATCTGTGCATCCTTTGGAAAACGATCCGCGTGGTGATTTCCGGAGCCGGAGCTCATTAGGATTTCGTCACTTAGAAGGGGCTTCGACGGGCGGGCTCCTTGACGATACCCCACCCTCGTGCTACGTTGCGCCCGAATCCGTTTATTGGGGAAGCTGCGAATTCGATCGGTGCGGAGAGCCTCCCTCTCCGAGGTGGAGTGCCCGGTCATCCCGTGGATGTCAACGTCCGTCAGTTGCAGGATGTCAAAATCCTCGATCTCTCCGGGAAGATCCTCGGAGGGAGCGAGTCTGATGCGTTGCGCATGGAGATGGACCGAATCCTGCACGGTGAGGGAAAAAAGATCCTCATCAACCTCAACCAGGTTCCATGGATGAATTCGGCCGGCCTCGGAATCCTTCTCTCCGGTTACTCACGACTACGAGAAAACGGGGGCGCCATGGCCTTCTATGGTGTCCAGGAGCGTGTTCGAGAAATCCTTGAAACAACAAAGCTCGTTACTGTCCTGGAGATTTTTGCCGATGAAGAGTCAGGGCTCAAAAAGCTTCGGTCCGCCGGTCCGGCGGCCCGGATGGAGTCCTCCAGCGGCTAGATCGAAAGGCTCCCGAGAAGCGCGGGAAACGGCTTGAGTGTCCACAGGCGGTGACAGTCCGTCTGTTGCATCTCGACACGGAGATCGATGAGGAGGAGGCTTCCGCGACCATGAAATCGGATCCGATTGCGATTCAAGAGCTCTCGGGACAATTGGCGCGAATGCTCTCGCTTCCCCCATTGGGGCAGATCGGACGGCATAAATACGCCACGTTTCTACGGGGCGGATTGGATCTTCTTCCCGCCGACGGAATCTCGCTCGGCTTCTGGGTGTCCCCGCACGAGATGCGCCGCTATCGTGCGCGAGCGGGGGATCCAGGTACCGAAATCCACGAAGATGTGATCGATCCCGAGAGAGGTGAGAGCCCGCTACGCTCCGCGCTCAAGAACGGGACGGCGGAAATCCTCGATGCGCGCAGCGACGGACGCAGCGCGGAAATCGATGCATTCCCCGGTCACGAAACGATTGCGTGCCTCGTCGTGGGATTGAAGATGCGCGACGAGCCGCCGGCCGCGCTGACGTTTCATCGTTTCCGCGAGCCGTCCTTCACCGAGGAAGACCTTCGCCGCGCGGGATCGCTGGCTCCGCTCTTCTCGACGGCGCTGGAGAACCTGCGGCGCTTTGCGCGCGCCGAGGAGCTCTCCATCACCGATGGGTTGACCGGCGCTTACAACTATCGCTATTTGCGGAGCGCTCTCGACAAAGAGATTGCTCGCGCCAAACGTTTTCGGGAAACCTTCTCCATCATCATGCTGGACGTCGATCACTTAAAGGAATACAACGACGTGCACGGCCATCTACAAGGGAGCGAAGTCTTACGGCGTGTCTCCCAAGTGGTGTCTTCGACTTTACGGGGGGTGGATGTGCTGGCGAAGTACGGGGGAGATGAATTCGTCATTATTTTGCCTCACGCGGATCGTGCCGGCGCGGGCGTGCTCGCCGAACGGATTCGTGCAGCGGTAGAGGCCGCCGTGTTCCCGGGCGAAGAAACGGGAATGAAGATCACTTCTTCGATGGGCATTGCACAGTATCCCCAGGACGGAGAGTCGTCGCGGGACCTCCTGGAATCCGCCGACAGCGCGCTCTATCACGCAAAACGTTCCGGCCGCAATCGAGTGATCCCTGTGGCCACGGGTTCATCGGAGTGAGGGGAAACTGATGTCGTCGCTCATGGAACGATTGGAGAATCGCAGCGCAACCCTCGGCGTGATGGGTCTGGGCTATGTGGGCCTGTCGCTGGCGGTCGAATTCGCGCGATCGGGATTCCGCGTCGTCGGAATCGAGATCGATCCAGCGAAAGTCGAGAAGGTCAACTCGGGAATCTCCTACATCATGGACGTGCCCTCGAGCGATGTCGAAGAACAGGTGAAAGCCGGGCGCCTCGAGGCCACCACCGATGCCACGCGCCTGCGCGATCTGGACACGATCAACATCTGCGTGCCCACGCCGCTGCGCGCGAAGACGAAAGATCCGGACCTGAGCTTCATCCTGGATGCGTTGAGCGAGATTCGCAAATACCTGCGTCCCGGACAGCTCGTCGTATTGGAGAGCACCACTTTCCCGGGAACGACCACCGAAGTCATTCTCCCGACGCTTCAAGAGACGGGGCTCGAGGTGGGGAAGGACTTCTATTTGGCGTTCTCGCCGGAGCGTGTGGATCCCGGCAATGAAAGCTTCCGCACGCGCAACATTCCCAAAGTGGTCGGCGGCGTGACCCAGGAGTGCACGCGGCACGCACAAACGTTGTACCGCGCATGCTTGGACCGCGTCGTCCCGGTTTCCTCCACCGACGTCGCGGAGATGGTCAAGCTGCTCGAGAATACGTTTCGCAGCGTGAACATCGGGCTCGTGAACGAGTTCGCTCTCTTGTGCAACAAGCTCGGCATCGACGTGTGGGAAGTGATCGAGGCCGCTTCGACGAAACCGTTCGGCTTCATGCCGTTCTATCCCGGTCCGGGATTGGGCGGGCACTGCATTCCGGTCGATCCGTTGTATCTGTCTTGGAAAGCCAAGGTGAACGGCTTTCATCCGAGGCTCATCGACGTCGCCGTCAGCGTGAATCAAGAGATGCCGCGCCACATCGTGAAGAAAGTGCGCGCCGCGCTGCAGCTTCCCGGCAAGGATCTGAACGGCGCGAAGATCTTGATCGTCGGCGTCGCCTACAAACGCGACACCGACGATGTGCGTGAATCGCCCGCGTTGGAGATCATTCATTTGCTCGAGAAGGAAGGCGCGCGCGTACAATTCAGCGATCCGTTCGTCTCGGCAGTGCAGGCGAACGGGACCCGGCTCGCCTCGCAATCTCTCGATGCGCAGCTTCTTCAAGATGCCGACTGCGTTCTCGTCGTCACCGACCACTCCGGCGTCGACTACGATCTCGTCGCGCGCCACGGAACGGTGATCGTCGACACGCGCAACGCTTTGAAAGACATCCCGGGAGACCACATCCACAGGTTGTAGCCGGGTGCGCACGTGTGTTGGGATCGGCCCGGTTCCTCTCGTCTCAAGATGCGTTCCTCAGCGCGGCAGCGGCTCGCCCGATATCCAAGATTTCCGGGGTCTCTCGTCGAGCAAGGTCTGCGGCCGGCTCCGCGCTCGACTCGAGACCCCGAAAATTTGGACGGCGACCGCTGCGGCGCCTCCGGTACTCATTTCGCCGAGAGGAACCGGCGCCGATCTCTCCGCACCTCGTTCCCGGCGTAACCCAGTTTTGATGCTCGTTTGTCCGCTTGCGTTGCGAGGGTCCACGATCAGAAGGTGAGATCTACGAAGAGCTCCGCGATCGGACGGTAGTGAGACAGGGGGGATGAGTTGGCCAAGTTCCTCGTGACGGGGGGAGCGGGATTCATCGGATCGGGTTTGGTCGAGGCGCTCATCGCGTCGGGCGACCAGGTCCGCGTCTTGGATGATCTCTCCACCGGGAAACTCGAGAACCTGGAGCCTTTCCTCGGGAAGATCGAATTCTTGGAAGGGGACGTTTCGAGAGCGGCGAGCTGCCGGCAGGCGGCGGACGGCGTCGACTACGTCCTCCATCACGCTGCCATGGCTTCGGTGCCCAAATCGGTCGCCGACCCGGCCCGCAATCACGAAATCAACGTCGAGGGCACGTTTCACCTCTTGAAGGCCTCCCGCGAGGCAGGAGTGAAGCGATTCGTCCTGGCGGCGTCCTCGGCGGTCTACGGGGAGAGCGAGGTCGTCCCAAAGACGGAGGAGATGGAGCCCGAGCCGGTCTCCCCCTATGCGCTCTCCAAATGGATCGGAGAGGCCTATTGCCGGCAGTTCGACCGCTTGGGGTGGGTCTCCTGCACCTGCCTGCGCTACTTCAATATCTTCGGCCCCCGGCAAGATCCTGCCTCGGAATATGCCGCCGTTGTGCCGATCTTCATTACCAGACTTCTGGAAGGAAAGCGGCCGGCCATCTATGGGGACGGCGGCCAAACCCGGGACTTCACGTATTTGGAGAACGCGGTGCACGCGAACTTCCTCGCCGTTCGCAACGATCGCGCGGCCGGCGGCGTCTACAACATTGGATGCGGGGAGAGCTTCGCGCTGAACGATCTCTTCAGCCGCGTGGCGCGCGAAGTGGGGACGCGGATCGACCCCGAATACCTCCCCATGCGCGCCGGGGACGTGCGCCACTCGTGTGCTTCGATCGAGCAGGCGCGTGAGGCGCTGGGCTATGAGCCGGTCGTGGCCTTCGACGAGGGTTTGCGCCGCACGGTGGAATGGTTCCGTCGCGCTCATGCGGGAGCGAAGCGATGAACGGAGGACGCGCCGGACGCATCGTCTTGATCGATGACGACAAGACGTTTCGCAAGATTCTCTCCCAAGGATTGGGAGAGCTGGGCTATCGCATCGAGGAGTTGGACGGCACGGGCGACGTCGTCGGCGAAGCCGCGGCACGCATGCCCGAAGTGATTCTCTTGGATCTCGAGCTGGAAGGGCGAAACGGGCTCGACATTCTGAAGGAGCTGGCCCAGGCAGGCTTGGACGCAAAGGTGATCATGGTGACGGGAACGAATGACGTCGCCACCGCGGTGCGCGCGATTCGCCTGGGCGCGTTCGATTTCGTGACCAAGCCGGTCAAGTTCGAAGAGCTGCGCGTCTCGATCGATCGCGCGATCGAAGTGGAGCGCGTCTCACGCGAGCGCGACATCTATCGCACGATCTCCGACCGGCGCTACTCGTTCGTCGACAGCCGCAACGCCACCATGCGAGCGATCTACGATCTCGCCCGCAAGGTCGCGAAGAGCGAGACCACGACCGTGCTCATCCAGGGCGAGAGCGGAACGGGGAAGGAGCACATCGCTCATCTCATTCACCAGCTTTCCTCGCGCGGGAAAAAGCCGTTCTTGGAGATCAACTGCGCGAGCCTCCCGGAAAACCTTCTCGAGTCGGAGCTCTTCGGCCATGAGAAGGGCGCTTTCACGGATGCCGCCAGCCGCAAGCGCGGGCTCTTGGAGCTGGCCGACGGCGGATCGCTCTTCCTCGACGAAGTGGGGGAGATGGCGCTCCCGATTCAGGTGAAGCTTCTGCGCGTGCTCGAGCGCATGACATTCCGGCGCGTCGGGGGCACGCACGACATCCAGGTCTCGGTGCGCATCATCTCGGCGACGAACCGCGATCTCGCCGAAGAAGTTCGCAAAGGACGCTTCCGCGAGGACCTGTACTTCCGTCTCAAGGTCGTCCCGATTCACTTGCCGCCCTTACGGGAGCGGATCGAAGACCTGCCTTCCCTGGTTCAACATTTCCTGGGCGAGTTCTCGCGCACGTTCGGCAAGAATCTCCGGGAAGCTTCTCCGGAGACGCTGAACGCGATTCGCGATTATGCTTGGCCGGGGAATATCCGCGAGCTGCGCAATTGTCTCGAGCGCGCGGTGCTCCTGAACGAGGGAACGTGTCTCACTCCGGAAATGCTGCAAATTGTGGGATCGGGCGGTTCGCCGGCGACGGAAGCGGTGCCGGCGGAGGCGCTCTCCCGCCTGCGCGAGGTACTGGAAAAGGGGATTCCCGAGGACGGGGTGGACTACGAGCATCTCGTCGGCTCGGTGGAGAAGCTCTTGATCTCGCGAGCGGGAGAGAAGGCGCGCTGGAACCAAAGCCAACTGGCGCGGTACCTCAATTTGAATCGCGACAAGCTGCGCACGCGCCTCAAGAATTTCAACCTCCCGTAAGACGATCGCGAGCCCGCTGGGCCGTCGCGCGGGCCTTGCGGCCGGCGCGCCTTTCCGCGCTGGCCGGCGGCGTGCTGTTTCTCTTGTGCGCCGGCGGATGCCCCTACGGATTCTCGTCCTCGCTTCTGCCCGCGCACATCAAGACGGTGGCGGTTCCGCTCCCGGAAAACCGCACCGATCGCGGCGATTTGGGACCGGCCCTGGCCGATTCGCTGGTGGAGGCGTTTCTCGATCGCAACGTGCTCAAGATCGCGAACGAGCAGAGCGCCGATTCGCGCGTGGAGTGTGTGATCTTGGAATATGTGCGCCGGCCCTACACGGTGGACGAAAACGAGACCGTCCAGGAATATCGGCTGGAGATCGTCGCCGACGTGCGCTTCGTCGACATTCGCAAGAACAAGACTCTTTGGGAGGAAGGGCGACTCACGCAATGGGACACGTACAATTTTTCCCAAGTCGGCGGGCAACCTGCGGAAACGGAAGAGCAGGGCATCGGCAAGGTACTCTCCAAATTGACCGACGACATCGTGAATCGCACGGTGGAGGGTTGGTAGCGCCATGACGAATCGTGAAGCGCCGGCCCGCGACGGAACCGCGCGCGACGGGCGTACCGAGGAGCGCTATCCGTTCGCCGCCGTGGAGAAGAAGTGGCAAGTGCGGTGGCTGCGGGAAAAAACATTTCGTACGCCGGAGGAGACCGAAGGCCGCCCGAAGTCCTACGTACTGGTCATGTTCCCGTATCCGTCGGGAGCGGGTCTGCACGTGGGACATCCGGAATCGTACGTGGCCGCGGACATCCTGGCGCGCTATCGCCGCATGAAGGGCATGGCCGTTCTGCATCCGATGGGCTGGGATGCGTTTGGTTTGCCGGCGGAACAGTATGCGGTGCAGACCGGCATTCACCCGCGCATCACGACGGAAGACAACATCGCGAACTTCCGCCGCCAGATTCAGAGCCTGGGTCTCTCCTACGATTGGGATCGCGAGATCAACACGACCGATCCCCATTACTACAAGTGGACGCAGTGGATCTTCCTGAAGCTGTTCAACTCCGCCTACGACGAATCCAAGGGCCAGGCGGTGCCCATCGAAGAGCTCACGATTCCCGAGCGCGTGCGTCAAGGCGGGGAAGAGGAAGTGCGCCGCTATCGCGAGAGCCGCCGTCTGGCGTACCAGTCGTACGTGCCGGTGAATTGGTGCCCCGCGCTGGGAACGGTGCTGGCGAATGAAGAGGTCATCGACGGGAAGAGCGAGCGCGGCGGGTATCCGGTCGAGCGGTTGCCCTTGCGGCAATGGATGCTGCGCATCACCGCGTACGCCGATCGCTTGCTCGAGGATTTGGAGCCGTTGGATTGGCCGGAGCGCATCAAGGCGATGCAACGCAACTGGATCGGGAAGTCCAAGGGTGCTCTGATCGATCTTGTGTCGGCGAAGGAGCCGGCGCAAAAGCGCGATCGCTTCCCCGAAGAAGCGCCGCGCAACACGGTTCGCGTGTACACGACGCGTCCCGACACGATCTTCGGCGCAACATTCATGGTGTTGGCGCCGGAGCATCCTTTGGTGGAGCATTTCACGACCGCGGAGCGCAAGGAAGAGGTCGAGCGCTATCGTGGCGACACGACGCGGCGCAGCGAGATCGAACGCAGCGATCTTACGAAGCAGAAGACAGGAGTGGACACGGGCGGATTCGCGATCAATCCGGCGACCGGCGAGAAGATTCCGGTGTGGATCGCAGACTACGTTCTGATGACGTACGGAACGGGCGCGATCATGGCCGTGCCTGGGCACGACGAGCGCGATGCAGAATTCGCGCAGAAGTTCGGACTCGAGATCCGGCCGATCTTGGAACGCAACGCAACGCCGGTTGCTCCCGGCGACGATCAGAACGGTGCGCGCTACGTGCGCTCCGCGAATGCGGACGTTTCGCTGAATGGGCTCGAGCTCGAAGAAGGCATGCAGCGCATCATCGGATGGCTGGAGAAGTCCGGGATGGGGCGCGCAGCGTCCACGACGAAGCTTCGCGATTGGCTCTTCAGCCGGCAGCGCTATTGGGGCGAGCCGATTCCCATTCTTCACGAACCCGGCGGGGAAGTGCGCGCGATCTCCGAAACGGAGCTACCGCTGCTTTTGCCGCAGCTCGAAGACTTCCAGCCAACCGGAAAGCCCGAGCCGCTTCTGGCGAAGGTGGCGGAATGGGTGCGCGTTCGAGATCCCAAGAGCGGAGAGGATTTCATCCGCGAAACGAACACGATGCCGCAATGGGCCGGCTCATGCTGGTACTACCTGCGCTACATCGATCCGCGGAATGACCAAGCACCTTGGGATCGGAAGAAAGAGCACTATTGGATGCCGGTGGACGTCTACATCGGTGGCGCGGAGCATGCCGTGCTGCACCTTCTGTATTCACGTTTCTGGCACAAGGTGCTCTTTGATTTGGGTTACGTCTCGACAGCCGAGCCGTTCCAGAAGCTCATGAATCAGGGAATGATCTTGGGCGAAGACGGCGAGAAGATGTCGAAGTCGCGCGGCAACGTGATCAACCCCGACGACGTGGTGAGCGAGCACGGCGCCGATGCGCTGCGTCTCTATGAAATGTTCATGGGACCGCTCGAGGTGGACAAGGCCTGGTCGACGACGGGAATTCAGGGCATCGCGAGATTCCTGGATCGCGTGTGGCGCGCGGTGCAGCTTCCTGATCCCGCGGGCGGTGACGATCCGCATCGCGTGGTGCGCCATCGCACGATTCGCAAAGTGACCGAAGACATCGAGAAGGTGCGCCACAACACTGCGATCTCCGCGCTCATGGAATATGTGAACGTCATCACCAAGGCCGAAGTGATTGCGCCGGAAGATCGCCGCACGCTGACACTCTTGCTGTCGCCTTTGGCGCCGCATCTGGCGGAAGAAGTTTGGGAACGCTTGGGCTCGAGGCGCTCGATTGCATTCGAGAAGTGGCCGGAGTTCGATCCCGCCGTGGCGGCCGCGGAAAAGGTGACGGTCGTCGTGCAGGTGAATGGAAAGGTGCGCGGGAAATTCGAGATCGAGCCGGGCGCCGCGGAAGCGGATCTCGTGCGCCGCGCGCTGGAAGAAGAATCGGTGAAGAAGCATCTTGCCGGTGCGCCGCGCAAGACGATCGTGGTGCCGGACAAGCTGGTGAATCTGGTGGGTTAGTTGAGGCAAACCGCCGGCGCCGCTCCGAACGTATGACCAGCAGCGATCAGGACGGCCGGCAAATCCTAGAGACGAATCGAGGGACATGATGACGACGATGACCGAGAAGATCAGCATCGCGACTTGCCTGTGGTTCAACAAGAACGCCGAGGAGGCCGCGAAGTTCTATGCGGCCACGTTCCCCAACAGCCAGGTCATCGCGGTGCACAAGTCGCCGACCGACTATCCCGACGGCAAAGCCGGCGACGTTTTGACCGTGGAGTTCACCGTTCTGGGGCAGCCTTTTGTTGGGCTGAACGGTGGACCTGCATTTACGTTCGACGAGGCGATTTCATTTCAAGTGTTCACGGACACGCAGGAAGAAACGGATCGCTACTGGAATGCGATCGTGAAAAACGGCGGGCAGGAGAGCATGTGCAGTTGGTGCAAGGACAAGTTCGGAGTGAGCTGGCAGATCGTACCTCGTGCGTTGATGAAAGCGATCAACGACCCCGACAAGGCCGCCGCCAAACGTGCCATGGAGGCCATGATGCAGATGAAGAAGATCGACATTGCCAAGATCGAGGCTGCACGCCGCGGATAACAGCCCAAAGCACTACATGTCCGATGCGTAATTTGCGCTGAGCCTATTCTGTTGTGTTCGAAGCGAACGCGATTTGCGAATGGGTGGCATCATTATGTTTGATTTGCTCGGGGCTCTTGGGGCATTTCCGCCTTCGGCTCAAATCGAACATAACGTATCTTTTGGGACATTGACCCCTGTAGGACGGATCCCGGAGAGGCGCCGCAGCTCGGCCCCTGCCCCTGGGTCGGCGACCTATCCCTTTTTCATTCCCTCGAGGCGCAGCTTTTCGAAGCGGGCTTCTTCGGCTTCGGGCGCTTCGGGATAGGCATCGATCGCTTCTTGGTAGATCTGCATCGCACGATCGATGTGGCCGTCCGCTTCTTCGGCGCGCGCCGCGGAGAAAGCGCCCTGCAACCGTGCGGCTGGAGTCTTTCCCGCTTTCCAGACTTCGAGGTAGGTTGCGACTGCCGCGGCCCGATTGCCTTGCTCTTCTTGGCATGCGGCGACGCCGAGCTTAGCCCCGTCGACGAGGAGATCATCGTAAAGGGGTTTCTTGAGGAAATGCTCGTAAGCCTCTTGTGCTTTGGCATATTCGCCGGCGTCGAAGTAGGAGTTGGCCAGCAGGAACGTGGCTTCGCGCCCGGCCCGAGATCCGGAGTGGGCGTCGCGCACCGATTCCAGAGCGGCGATTCCCGCCTGGGCCCCGCCCTTCGCGAATTGTGTTCGGGCTTCGGCGAGAGAACGCTCCGCCTTCTCGTCGACCCGAATGGTTCCCGCGGCCGATCCGCCGATGCGCACGGCGAGAGTGACGATCGCCACCAGTACCAGCGCTGCCGCACCCGCGACCAAGAGATGTTCGCGGGCCCAGGCGAGCCCCGACATCACGGCCTCTAAGAATTGATCCCGTTTGAGCTCTCGGCGCGTCAGCCGTTCCGACATCGTCTCCTGCCTTTCCCAAGTTTTCTCGATGCGACCGGCTTGGCACAGTAACACTCACACCCTGCAACTGACAACCGCCGCGGGGCTCGGTTCTTGACAAAGGAGGTGGCCGTTCCCCTAATGACGGCCCAGGACGGAGGCCGCTTATGCGAGGCTACCGCCGGCGAGGCACCGCGGCGTACTTGATCGGTGTCGCGGCATCGTTTCTCCTGGTGTCTCATCTTGCCGGGACGTTGCTCCAACTGCCGGAGCGATCTTTCTGGGGAATCCTCGCCGGGGAAGATCTCGCCGTTCGCCGGGTCGTTCCCGGTTCCCCGGCCAGCCATGCGGGAATCCAAAAGGGCGATCGGATTCTCTCCTTCGGCGGCGCGGCCTGGTTGCGTCCGTGGGAGCGCACCTACGGTCCTTCCGGCGAAGCCGTCGTGCAGCTGGCCGATCCGCAAGGCCAAGAACGCACGGTGACCGTGCAGCGCGAGCCCGCACGCACTTCGGAAACGTTGCGCATCTTGGTATTCGCGCTCGTGAACATCGCGTTCGTCGCGATCGGTCTCGTCGTGTTCTTGAGCCGGTCGGATCGTGTGGCCACGCTTTTCTTTCTCATGTGTCTGTTGTTCGCCACGGCACTCTCCCCCGCCGATGATTCTCGTTTGAAAGGAACGGCGTTCCTGTTCATGACCGTGCGCGCGCTCACCACCGTATTCCTTCCGCCGGTCTTCCTGCATTTCTTCTTGAGCTTCCCGCGCCGCTCGCGCTGGCTCGCGCGCCTTCCCGGAGGTGCTTGGCTCCTGTACGCGCCGGCCTTGCTCATGGTGCCGTTCGTCTTGAAGTTCGAATGGGACTTCATTCTCTTCAACCGCGATCCGTCTCCAACCATGATCGCGTTCGAGCAAGTCGCGGCGCTCCTGTTCGTCATAATGGGCGTCTTGGGAATCATCGCGTTCCTGTCGAGCGTGCGGCGCATCACCTCTCCCCTTTTGCGGCGCAGCTTGCGGTGGGTGTTGCCCGGCACAGCATTGGGTGTGCTGCCGCCTCTGGCGATGGGCGCGATCTTGAATCTGCGCCCCGATCTGCAAATCCCCGGCGAGCGCTACATCTTCTTGACCCTGTTGCTGGTTCCGCTCTCCTTCGCGCACGCGATCGTGCGCTACGGCCTCATGGATCTCGAGCTCGTGGTGAAGCGCAGCGCGATTTATGCCGGGCTGACCGCGTTTCTGGTCGCGGTGTATTACCTCGTCGCCGAAGTGCTGGGCAGCTTCGTCGCCGATCTCACCGGCACGGGACAAACCTTGCTTTCGTTTTCGTGCGTGTTCGCTGCCGCGCTATTGTTCGTCCCGGTGCGCGATCGACTGCAGGAGTTCGTCGATCGCTCGTTCTATCGCAGCCGCTACAACTATCGCAAGACGCTGCGCAAGTTCTCGAGCGCGCTCGCGTCGTTCATGGATCGCGACGAAATCGTGCGGCTTCTGGTGCACCGGGTGCCCGATGTCTTGGAGACCGATCGCGTGGCGCTTTTCCTGCGCTCCTACAAAGACGAGACGCTGCAAGTAAGCGGCACGCGCGGCATCGGCGAGCGCGAGCTTCCCCTTTCGATGTTTCGTCCCTCGAGAAGCTTCGTGGCGTGGTGGAGGGAAACCGGCGGCCCCATTCCTTTGGGAGAACGCGATCACTCGCGCCTCGACAACTTGCCGCAAGAGGAGCGCTTGCTCCTCGAGACCTTGGGTCCGGGAGCGATCGTGGTTCTTCCCGGAGAGAAACAGATCGAAGGGATTCTGGTGTTGGGCGAGAAGCGCTCCGGCGAGCGCTATCGCGCCGAAGACCTCGAGCTCTTGGCCACGATCGGAGATCAAGCGGGAACGGCGCTCTCCGGCTCACGCTTGCACGAAGAAGCGCTCGAGAAACGCCGGCTCGAAGAGGAGCTCGCCGTTGCGCGGCACATCCAACGCAGCCTTTTGCCGGCGCGCGTTCCCGAGCGCGACGGCGTCGAGATCGCGGCGATGACGCGCCCGTGCCGGCAAGTGGGCGGCGACTTCTATGATTTTGTGGATTACGGGGCCCAGGGATTGGGTTTGGCGGTGGCCGATGTTTCCGGCAAGGGAGTTCCCGCGGCGCTCATTCTCTCCAGCTTGCAAGCGACGCTGCGCGCCGAAGCGCGACCGGGGCGCTCGCCGGTTCCGGTGGTGCGGCGCATCAATCAACGCTTGTGCGGAGATCTGCAACCGGGAAGTTTCGCGAGCCTCTTGTTCGGTCATCTCGATGTCACCGCGCGCACGTTTCACTACGTGAATGCGGGACATCCCGCCGGTCTCTTGCTCAGCAAAGACGGCGCGATTCAGCGGTTGTCGGAAGGCGGGCTTCTCTTGGGCGTCGAGTCCGGCGCCAGCTATGAGGTCGGCGTTGCGCAACTCAATCCCGGAGACTTGCTCGTGCTCTATTCCGACGGCGTGACCGACGTGTTGAACGGCGAAGAAGAGGAATTCGGATCGGAGCGATTGGAGACTCTCTTGCCGAGCCTGGCCCATCTTCCCCTGCAGGGAATTCTGGATCGCATCGTCGATACGGTGGAGACGTTCGTGGGCGGCGCCCTTCCCGATGACTTGACGCTCCTCGTGGCGCGCTGCTCCGGACGGGCTGTTCAGAACATCGCCGCCTGATCGGAAAGCGGGCAGTCCGCCCCAAAACCCCGGCTACTTTCCTTCCACTTTTTCGGCCAGCATTTCCCGAACATCGCTTGTGAAATCATTCACAAGCGGACTATCCGCCAACATTGTCAAAATCATGGGCTTGCGGTCATGGGCTGCGGAGCGGCCTCGGCCGGCGCCGGGCCTGATCGCTTGGCACCGGCGATGCATTACTCCCCCGCGAATGAGGCCGCTCCAGAAAGGGGAGTTCAAATGGCCAGGATCATCTCGACGATTCTCGTCTTCTGCTCCTTCTTCGATTTCTTTTGGTGGCTGCGATGAAGACTGTCGTGGACGGACGGCAAACGAGCGCCGCGATGGCGCGCACTTGGGCCGTCGGGATGGTTTTGACTGCGTCCGCGGTGCTACTCTATTTGGGCGCGGCTTGCGATTGGTTGATTCCCCGCCAAATCCTCGGCTGACGGGAAACTGCTCGAGGACACGGGGTCGCCTCCGGCCGCGGAAGGTCGGAAAATGAAAGCGGGGGCCGTCCGAAAGGATGGCCCCCGAGGCGTTTCACGGCCGAAATTCATGGAAAGGGTGAAGGCCCTCCTCCCCTGCCTCCTCAACGCACCAGGGCGAATCTCCCGGTCTGTTGGTCGGACTCCGCGCCCTCGAGGGAGGCCACGCGAATCGTGTAGAAGTAGACGCCGCTTTCCAAGTCTTCGGGCGACTTCCAGCTGAAGTCGCGGCCGCGAAGCGTATTCACCCCGGCGCGATTCCCGTTGTCGACGAAGAGCGACGTCGCGTTGTACTCACCCACGAGCTGCGCCTCCAGATCGTAGATCGCGATCTCCACGGTCGCGTCACGGGTCAGCTCGTAATAAAGAGAGATGTCGTCGCGTGCGCCGCGCACCGGATTCGGGAACGTGTACTGCGAGAGAATGCGCGGACCTTCCGTGACCGGGGATTCCAAGAAGAGACTGACCTTGGTGCGATTGTTCGTGGGTGTGACTTCCTCGAAGTCGTAGCCGGGGTCGAGCCCCTGAACGACGGCATGGATCTCGTGGAATCCTTCTTGTCCGGAGACCGGCGTCCACGTGGTCTGAAACTCCTCCACCCCTCCGGAGCGATAGATGTCCTTGCGCTGCACCTCGCCGATCTTCAACCCGCCGGCATCGGGATCTCCGTCATAGAACGTGACGCGCGCGGTCAAGGAGTCGGTGGTGACGCCCTGATACGTCAACGAGGAGGCGCCGAAGTTGTGCATCCGCGCGGTGACTCGAATCGGCGTTCCCACGCGCGGGGCGTCGCCGGAGACGGGCACCGCTTCCAATTCGCCGGCCGGAATCCCGAAATCCGGATCATCGTAGTGCAGCGAGAAACGCGCCATCGCCGATACCAAGAGTTTCGCCGACAGAGTCAATTGATCTTCGGAGCCGGGGCGCACGAACGTGTTTTCCCAGGTGTCTTGAAACGTATGGTACTTCGGATACAAGAGATCAACGTCCTCGGTGAGATCCACGGCATCCACGCCGACCGCCCAGAAACTGGCGTGATCGCTGCGCGGAAAGAAAATGTCCGGGCGGTTCACCAGAAGATTCGGAACGAAGATCAATGCCGTGCTCTCGATGTAATCGCCGAACCACTCTGAGGATTCGTTCGTGACGAGATCCACTTCGTTGCGCAGCGCGTTGTATCCCAGCATGTCCATGTTGAACACGCCGAAGATCTCTTGATTCGTATTCACGATGGAATCTGCATACGCCTCGGAGCCCAAGAGGCCGAGCTCTTCCCCTTGGAACGCGACGAAGATGATGTCGAACTCCAGAGGAATGTCTTTCAAGGCCCGGGCCGCTTCCAACATGCACGCGATTCCGGTGGCGTTGTCGTCCGCGCCCGGAGCGGGATCGGTGCGCCAATTCCATTCGCAATCTTCGTCGCGGCGCACGGTGGAGGAATCGGCGGCACAGTTGCAGCCCGATCCCGGAGCGCGGAATCCCTCCGCGCAAAGCTGCACCGGATCGCTGCGCGTTCCGATTGCGTCGTAGTGCGCGGTGACGAGAAACGCTCCCGCATTGGGAAGCCCACAGGACAGCTTGCCGATGATGTTCGTGACCGTGACGGAAGTGTCCTGCGTCGTCACGACGAAGGGTTGCGAGGACACCGCGCCCGGACCCAGCGCTCCCACGAGCTTGGCAGCGATGTAGAGCCGGGACACCGTCTCCGTTTCCGGACGTGCGAAAAAGCGGCTTCGCTTGGCGCCGGAAGGAAGTGTGGACAACCTGCGCACGATCGTCTCCAGGGAATCGGCGCTCACCCGATCGCGAATCAATTCGACCTCGATCTCACTGCGCGGCGACATCCCACCCGCCGGCGACGCCCGCTCGAGCAGTGGTTGGAGGCGCGCCGGGGGCCCCATTCGCTTCGGCGTGGGCGGCGGCTGCGTGCGCTCGATGACATGGAAGCAATGGCTCGCTTCGTGCGCGAGCTGATCGGGAGTCTGCGAGGTAATGAAGACAAACCGGCCGGCGGGAGAGATTCCTACCGATCGCCCGGAGGCGACGCGCAAGGAGGCTGACTCGTGCTCCTCGACGAGCACGACGCGCTCGCCGTCATGAACCCTGCCCAAGAGCGCCGGCGGGCCGCCGGCGACGCCGGAAGGCTGCCGCCCTTCGGGGAGTCCCAGGAGCATCCAAGTGCCCCCTTGGCGCTTCTCTTGGTGGAGCACCTGCCAGTCGCCGGGGGCCGCCCGCAGGGCCTCCAGGCCGGCATCGTCCACCGGACCCCATTCATACAGGTCGTACGGGGCGGCGATCGGGGCAGCCTGCGCGGCGGCAAAGCAACCGAGCGCGCCCCACAGCACGATGGCCAGGAGACGAAGAAGATGCATTCCAACTCTCGAGGGGAAGGCGTGCGACAGCGGGGACTCTCCACTTTTCCGCAGGCAATGCAGTTGTGTCTAGGCTAGAAGAGAATGGCCTTCGCGGTCAAGAAACGACGGGCGGCCACGCTTTCGCGAGGCCGCCCGTTTGCGCACAGCGGGATGAGCGAATCCGAACTATTCCGGGTTTGCCGGAGTCTTGGGGCCGTGTTCGGTCGGCTTGATATACGTGACCGCGGGAGAGTTCGCGCTCTGGTTGCCGGTGAAATCCTGCGCGCTCACTCGATAGTCGGCGCGACCCGCATACGCATCCACGTAATCCGAGGCCGAGAGCAGCCCAGGAACTGTGGTCCACGTGTTGCCGCGGTCGTTGCTCTTCTCCAGCACGTATCCGGCGAGATCCGCCTCGCTGTTGTCGTCCCATTCCACCACGAGCGTGGTTTCGGTTGCAGTGACGGCCAAGCCGACGGGCGTCGCCGACGGCGTCGTGTCGAGCTCTTGATTATTGAACGGCGTGCCGGCTTCGTCGCTGCACCCGGCGAGAACGAGCGCGGTGGCAAATGCGAACGGAGCCGTAATGGAAAGGAAGGTGAACCGCATGATCCGAATCCTCCAAGGCGACAAGGCGACATCCAGGGCACTGAAATTCGATTCGGCAGGTTCGGATTGCGGATTGAGAACGTGCTTCGCAGGGCGTGCGCGGTTGCGAGAACGCGCAAGAATCTCCCAGCAAAGTCAACGCAACACGTGCACTCGCGCGGCGGGAGCTTGCGGATGATCGATCCAGCGAACGAAGTACACGCCCGCGGAGACACCGGCGGCTTCGTCAGTGGTGCCATCCCAGAGAAAGCGCGAAGGCGAGCCGCTGCTCGTCAGCTCGCGCACGCGACGGCCGGAGAGATCAAGCACCCAGGCGCGCGAAGCTCCTACGCCGGGTGCGGGCGCGAGCTGTGAGGCGCTGCCCGAGAAGCGAATCTCGGTGAGCTCGCCCTGGCGCGCGGGATTGGGAAACACCTCGTAGACGAGCGCGCTCTCGCGCACCGGAGGAAGCGGGCGGCGGGAGAGCTCTGCGAGCCACTCGCGCAGACCTTGGACTTGGGAAGGTAGCGGAAGGTCGGGATTCTCGATCGAGCCGGATGCGGTGGCGAGCGCGGATCCGAACAGGAAGCGAAAGTCTTCGGCGAAGATCTCGCGCGGGCGATCACGATGCAGGGAAGTTTCCGCGAAGCGCGCGTCGCGAAGACCGCGCAGATCGAGGTAGTGCTCCCAGGCGACGGATCCTTCGGGAGCATAAGTGCGCTGGAACAGGTGGCCGATCTCGTGAATCGTCGTCGCGTGCACGTGCTCAGGCGCGACTTCCTGAATTCCGGGCGAGAGCAGAATCAGATCGCCTTCGCAGCTCGACTTCAAATTGTCGCGGCGCGGATACGGAAGAATGAGTACGCGCCCTTCCAGCCTCTCGCAAAGTGGATCGATGCAGGCGAGCGCATCGCGAACGAGCGCCGCGCTCATGGGATGGAACGCACCGTCGCCCAGAGAGGAAATCGAAGGATCGCGCGGATCGGTGATCATGGTCCATTCCCGATCGTCGATCCGCAAATAGGTCTCTCCGTCGCGCGTTTGCAGAAAGCGTTCGGAGATGAAGTCGTCGGCGACGACATCGAGCGCGGCGTGCACCGGTGCAGCAAGAAGCAGCGAGACCGCAGACAAGAGTGGCGAAAGGCGAGCGCGCACGAGCTTCTTCTCCCGAATCGTTGTTCTGGAGAAGCGAAACTTCGGCAGCCCGGCGCCCTCGCAAGGGACCCGCGGCTTTGCGCACTCTCGCCTGGAGAGATTGCCTTTTCGGTCTCGCTGCTGCCCCGTTCATCGCAGGGATCGTGCCCGGGGAGAGTGCGGCGCGCCGGCACCAACGAACGGCAAACCTGCTCGAATGGGAAGAGCTCCTCGAAGCCTCGAGTCAACGACAGCAACGCAAGGCAAAAGATTGGCGCGTGCGGAAAGAGCCGGTTGGGGAAAAATCACGAACGCATGTGGGGAGATTTCCCCAAAGTGCGCTCCGTCTTGTGCAGGCGGCGATTGCTCAGCCGGCAGCCTCGATGCGATCGGAGGACGATCCAATCTCGGTGATCCGCAGGCCGAAGCGCTCATCCACCACGACGACTTCCCCGCGCGCAATGACCCGTCCGTTCGCGAGAACTTCCAGAGGCTCGTCCTCGCGGCGATCGAGCTCGAGGATCGCGCCGGGAGAAATGCGCAGCACGTCCTCGAGATTCATGCGCGTCGATCCCAAGCGGATGCGCAGCGGAATCTTCACGTCGAGAAGATGGCGAAGGTTGTTGAAGTCGCCGGGGTCGCTCGCTTGCGCGACGGCGCCGGGCGATGCCGGCGGCACTGAGGGACGCGCCGCGCGTGCCTCGCGCGCGGCGGCGCCGGCCGGCGCCGCTCTTCCCGCCTGCGCGGCAGTGGCCGCCCGCGCAGCCTGCGAAGCGGCCGCCAAGAACACGAAGCGAATCTCCCTCTGGGCGACACCGATCTTGATCTGCACGGTTTCGAACTCGCCCATGTTGCCGAGCGCATCGAGACGCGTGGTGAGATCGGCGCCGTGGGCTCCCTCGAGCGAAGCCCAGTCCAGCGGGATGGGTCCCTCTCCCCCCTCTTCGAGAATGAGGCGCAAGCTCTGATCGAGCAGCGCGATTTCCGAGGCGGAATACTGCGTCGCGTATTTGGGATCTCCGCCCAAAAGGAGCTCCCATCCGCCGATCCACAAGATGCAGCCGTCGCGCTCACCGTCCGCGAGAAGCCAGCGGGTGGGCGCCAGAAATGCACCGTATTGCGCTTCGCGCGCGATTCCCGCCGCGGTCGTCATGACCAGGGTCGCCGCTCCGTATTCCACTTCGACTTCGGATCTCGCTCCCAAACCCAACGTCACGCGCCGTCCGAAGTCTTCGATCGCATCCAACTGCGAAGCCAAGACCGGATTTTCGTCCACCGTCATGCCGCATTCCCTTCCGCTCGCGCGCCGTCGAGCAGTTTCGAAACCACTTGGAACGCCCACTGCCCGCGACTGCGCCCCGGCTTTCCTTCGAGGCGGGCCACTCCCTGCAGCGAGGCCGAAGCGCCGCTCTCCGAGAGCGGCGAGAACGTGAGCACGTCTCCCGACTGCAGATCGAGAAGCTCGCGAAAGGATACATCCACGTGCGCGAGATCCACGTCGACGGAAACCGGACACGCCTCCAGCGAATGCTCGAGAGCTTTGCGCGCCTGTAACGGAACGCGGGCACCGGCGCGCGGCGAGGCGACGCCCTGGCTCAAGCGATTCAGCGCCGGTTCCATCACCACGTACGGGAGACACAGATTCAGCTTTCCCGAAACGTCGTTCATGCGGATCTCGAACGCGATCACCACGACCATCTCGTTCGGCTCGACCACGCGAGCCAGCTCCGGATTCGCTTCGATCGATTGCAATTGGAACGACAACGGGAAGATCGGCGACCACACCGCATCCAGCTCCGCGCAGCATTTCGCGAGGATGCGCTCCATGAGACCCTGCTCGATCACGGTGAGTGGGCGCACTTGCGGAATCGAAAGGCCCGATCCTCCCAAGAGACGATCGATGAACGTGAAGGCGATGGAGGGATGCAGCTCGATGGCAATCTTGCCGTCGAGCTCGGCGGCCTCGATCACCGCCAGCACCGTGGGAGTCGGCACGAGCATCAAGAATTCGGCGTAGGTGAGCTGATCGATGGAGGTGATCGAAGCCGAAAGATTGGAAAGCAGCTCGGTCGAAAGTTTCTTGGCCAGCGCCTGCGCGAACCCTTCATGAACGGTGCGCAGGGTGCGGATCTGGTCGCGCGAGAGAAGCTCCGGATGGCTGAAGTCGTAGCGCCCGGAAGGCGCTGCGGCGTGCGCCACAGCACCGGCCTGCGGCGCGGGATGCAGCGTTCCCAGGAGCGTGTCCAGATCGGCTTGGCTCATCGCGCTCGACATCGTGTTACCTCGAGCCCATCCGCGGCGGAATCGGCAGCGTGATGCGAATCGAGGTTCCGCCCAGAACCGGCGGCACGATCTTCACCGTGCCGTTGTGCGACGCGACAATGTTGTTCACGACGGCGAGACCCAGACCCGCGCCTTGGAATTCGCGCGTGGAGGTCATGTCCACTTGCGTGAAGCGCTCGAACACGCGATCGGCCAGCGTATCCGGAATGCCGATGCCGGCGTCGGACACTTCGATCCACACGTGATCCTTTTCCTTCTTCACGCGGACGACCGCTTGCGCGACGTCGGGCTCGCGGCAGAACTTGAAGGCATTGTCGAGCAGGTTGTTCAAGACGAGCGGGAACCGGCGGCGGTCGAGCAACACGGACTGCGCCGCGGAAGCCGCGTCCAGCTCCAAGCTGTAGTCGGTGCGCAGCCGGCACTGCTTGCGCAGCTGCTGGTACTCCTCGAAGAATTGTCCCAAGGACGTGATCTCCAAGATCGGCGGATAGGAGCGGTCCTGGGATTCCACCAGCACGAGAAGATTGGCGATCATCGCATCCAAGCGATTCACGTTGTCCCAGATCGCGTCCAGACATTGGCGCTGGTGCGCGGTCAGGTTCGACGTGTCGCCGGTCTCCAGAAGCGACAAGAATCCGTGGATCGCGGTGAGCGGCGTGCGAAACTCGTGCGACACGGTCGCCAAGAGATCGTCTTTGATGCGCTCGATCTCGCGCAGGCGCTCGTTCAGTTGGGTGAGCTCGGTGTTGCGCTTTTGCAGGCGCTGCTTTTCGAGGCAGTTCAGAATCGTGCGCTCGATCTCGTCCAGCGTGAACGGTTTTTGAATGTAATCGTAGGCGCCCAAGCGCAGCGCGCGAATCGAGCTCTCCACCGTGGCGTGGCCGGTCATCACGATCACCGGAATCTCGGGATGCGTTTCACGAATCCATTCGGTGACGGCGATGCCGTCCATTCCCGGCATGTGCAGATCGAGGAGCACCAAGTCGTACGACTTGCTTCCCAGAAGATCCATGCCGCGAGGACCATCGGCCGCGGTGTCGGCTTCGTAGCCGGAGAGCATCATGAAATCGCCCAGCGTCGAGCGAATGTTCGTCTCGTCATCGATGATCAAGACGCGCTCGAGCATGCGCGTGGGAGGAGCAACGACCCCCGTGCTCGACCCCTGCTCGGAATTCGCCATCGGTCTTCCTTTCACGAAGCTGTGGCCGGTTGCGGCGGCGCACACCTCACGAGATCGATCTCGGCGCGCTTCAAGCCGGTCATGGCCCGCACCGTTTCGAGATCGAAGCCCTGATCCAAAAGACTGCGCGCTCGCTGGTAGCCGGCATCGCGCGACGGGGGTTGCGTGGCGGTGCGCGGTGGAGCCGCGACCGGAGCCAATGGTGCGACGAAAGCCGGGGGAGCTTCCGTGGTCGTGTTGGCGGGAAGCGTGATCATTGCGCCGGCGGCGTTGTCACTCGTTGGAGCCGGCACGTCCGGAGAAGATTCGCGGCGCAGAAACACCACGCTCTTCGCGCTGCGCAGCTCGGCGCCGCGCTGCTCCAGATCTTCGAGCAGGTTCGTCATGCGGGCGAGCGTGTCCGACTTGATCGCGAGCGGCGAAGAGCGGAAGCGATAGCTCACTTCCCGCCAGCCGTCCTTTTCGCGCATCCGGCCGAACGAGAAGCGGCGGATTCCGAGATAGGTGCCGAGATAGGCGAGGAGACCCGCGCCCAAGGCGGCCCCGACGGCGGCGGCTCCGCCGATCGTGAACGGCGGGCTCGTGGTGGCGAGCCGTTCGGCCTCGTTCTGGAGAATGGCGACCCGGCCGGTGTGTGGCTGGGGCTCGGCCGACGCGGAGAGCGCGATCCCGAGCATCAACGCGGCAGAGAAGACGGCGCACTTCTTGTCAAACGCGAACATCGATTCCCCCCTCCCCCGTTTCCTTCTTCGTCCCTGGATCATGTTCTCCCTCGCCTTCGGCGCCGGGGCCGGTTTCCGGCGGCTTCTGCCCCTGTCTCTGTTTTTCGGCACGTTCGCGAGCCCGTTGGAGTTCGAATCTGCGCCGGCGCTCCTCCAGGTCCGGCGCCGGAGGCTGGATGTGCCCGGTCTGCTGCGCCCGGGTCACCGCCGATTCGATGTTCTTCGCCTCACTCATGCGCAACCTCCCCGAGTCACTCGGCCAAGATCTTGGCAATGTCGCGGATCACGACTCGTGCTCCCTGGCTTTCGGCGCTGGAGAATTCCTGGGGAATGCCGGGGCCCATGAGCCCGGAGATGAGCGCGCGCATCTGGCTGCGCAGCTTGGCGCGAAGCCGGGTGATCGCTTTGGTGTGAATCTGCGAGATTCGCGATTCGGAAACGTTCAGGATCGACCCGATCTCTTTCAACGTGAGCTCTTCGTAGTAGTACAGCGCGATGACCAGCCTCTCCCGCTGCGGGAGGCGGATGATCGCGTGGTTCATGACCTCCTTGAGATCTTCGATGTCGATGCGATCGGAAGGATCGAGACCATCGCGGTCTTCGACGGCGTCGACCAGCCGCGTTTGTCCTTCGCCGTCCTTGCCCTGCACGTACTCGTCCAAGGAGACGAGGTTCGTTGAGCGCACTTCATCGAGCAGGCCGTAGAGCGCGTGCGTGGAAAGCTTCATGTGCTTGGCCACTTCTTCGGCGGTGGCCGAGCGGCCGAGCGAATTCTCCAGCTCGACGTACACGCTCTCCAAGCGCCGCGCCTTCTGCCGCGTGGAGCGCGGGATCCAATCGAGTGCGCGCAGCTCATCCAGGATCGCGCCGCGAATGCGGGTGACGGCGTACGTCTCGAAGCGCGTGTCGCGCTCCAAGTCGTATTTGTCGATCGCGTCCATGAGTCCCAAGATTCCCGAGCTGATGAGATCGTCGGCTTGCACCGAAGGCGGAAGCCCGATCGCCAGGCGGCCGGCGACGTATTTCACGAGCGAGACATACCGCAGCACCAGCTTCTCGCGAATCTCGGGGGAGCGATGCGCGCGGTATTCTTTCCAGAGTTGATCGACGCCTCCGCTGGTCATGAAACCCCCTTCGGCTCGAGCTCCGTGGCTCGAATCGTGGATGAGATCGATTGCACCGCATCATCCATGTCTTCCGTTTCGCTGCGCTTCGGCGCTTTGGGCGCCGAGCGCTGCCAGGAGATGACCTGGATCAATCCGGCGGTGAGCAACTTGAGAAATCCGGAAACGAGAAGAAACGCCGACGCGGCGCGCATGAGCAGAATCCACGGGCGGGTGCCGTTCGTCGTGCCGGCGAGCAGCACGAGCAGCGTGGCCACGAATGCACCGACGGTGGACACGGCAACGGGGAGGCCTTCCTGCGCAGGATTCTTCGCCAACGTCGTCTCCTAGGCTCGGGCCGAAACGGCGCGCGAGGTTCCAAGCACGCGCGAGAGAAGTGCGGGATCCCCGGCCGAGGACGATGCGCCGAGCGCCTCTCGTCCATAGGTGATCCAAGCAATGGGTTGGGTGATCGCTTGGGCGAGATCGAGAATGCGCCCCGGCCGCGCGAGCTCGTCGACTTTCGTCAGCACGACCTTGTGCGCACCCAGCACGCGATATCCGTCGACCAACGCCGGGATTTCGTCGCGATCAGTCGTGGCGGGAAGAACGAGCACGACTTCAGGATCGTCGAGGCCGCGAATTGTTTCGGAGAGACCTTCGAGGCCGTCGGCGGAGAACGGAGTTCGTCCGGGCGTGTCGACGAGAAGAATCTCGCCTGGATGGCGGGCAGCGAGATCGGCGAGCTGCCCGGAGAAAAACGTCGTTTCGAATCGCAGGTGCAAGAGCCCGGCGATGCGCGCCAAGAGATCTTCTCCGGCGACGCTTTCGCCGTCGGCGCACACGAGAATCGGACGGATGCCGCGCTGGGTGAGATCGGCGGCGAGCTTCGCGAGCGTCGTGGTCTTCCCCGCTCCCGCGGGTCCCACGAGAATCGTGGAACGGCGTCCGAGCTCGATGTTCTCGCTGCGCTCTTGCATCCGGCCGGCGACGACTTGCGCGATCGCCGAGGCGATGTCGGTGGCCGGCACTCGCTGCGTGGCTTCCTGCACGATGCGCTCGGCCAGCGCCCGACCCATTCCGCTCTTGCGCAAGAGATCGAGCCACGCCTCTCCGGCTGCATCGATCTCCACGACCGGTGCCGCTTTCGGCGGCGCGGCGATGCGCTCGACCGGCCGCATGTGTTCGCGCAGAAGAGACTTCAGCTCGTCGATTTCGCGCCGCAGCTCATCGAAGGATGATTCGGGTGCGGGCGGCGCCGTCGGTGCAGTCGCGGGTGCCGGTGACATTGCGGCGACGGGTGCTGCGGCCGCGGGTGGCGGTGCAACGACGAGCGCCGCGGCGGGCGCGGTCATTTCCAACGTCAGGGTCGCGGCCGGCGCCGGCATCATCGCCGGCATTCCCGGCCCCATCGCGACCGGACCCGCGCTGACGCACACTTCGTACGCCGGCACGGGATCTTCGCTGCCGGAGACTCGGCGCGCCCGAATGAGACGCGCGTCGTCGCCCAGCGCTTCGCGCGCTTTACGCATGGCTTCTCCGGGCGTGCGGCCCCGGAATCGTTCCACTCTACTCATGGTCAAGCTTCACCTGCCCGATGGAAGTGACCGGCGTTCCCGAAACGACTTCGGCGAACGAGAGCACCGCGACGTGCGGAAGCGCCGGCTCCAAGAGACGGCGCAGCGCCGCGCGCACGCGGGTCGACGTGAGCACGACGGGCTGTTTGCCCGTCGTGACCGCTTTCTGCACGAGCCCCGTCACGCGATCCAAGAGCGTGCGGTTCATCGACGGCTCGAGCGCCACCTCTCCGGTGTGCGGATTCACCGCATCGCCCAGCAGGTTTTCGACTTTGGGAGAGAGCGTGACGGCGACGATCGTGCCATCGGGATTCTTGTGCGCGTCGCAAATCGCGCGACCCAACGAAACGCGGCACAGATCCACGAGACGCGGAATGTCCCGCACCGTGCCGGCGTGGTCGGCGAGCGTTTCCAGGATCGTGATGAGATCGCGAATGGAAACGCGCTCGCGCAAGAGTCCCGAGAGCACTTTCTGCACCCCACCGATGCTCAGGAGTGAAGGAATCAATTCCTCGACGACGGCGGCGGCGCGACCGCGCACGCTTTCGACGAGCTCGCGGACCTCTTGGCGTCCCAGAAGCTCGGGCGCATGGCGCTTGATGATCTCGGTGAGATGCGTGGCGATCACCACCGAAGGCTCGACCACGGTATGTCCCGACCGATCCGCGCTCTCGCGCTCGGAACGCGAGATCCACGTGGCCGGCAATCCGAACGCCGGCTCGCGCACCATGAGGCCGCGGAGCTTGGCGGTGGCATTTCCGGGATTCATCGCCAGGAGCTTGTCCTTCTCGACTTCCGACTCGCCCACCGGCACGCCCTTCACGCGAATGCGATACTGCGAAGGCTTCAATTGAATGCTGTCGCGCACGTGAACCGGCGGGACGACGAATCCCAACTCGGAAGCGAGCTGGCGCCGAATCATGGAAATGCGATCCAAGAGATCGCCGCCTTGCGCGGCATCGACGAGCGAGATGAGCCCGTAGCCGATCTCCACCTCGAGCGCATCGACGACGAGAAGATCGTCGACCGGCGTGGGCCCGGCGGGCTCGGCCGCGGGGCGCAGCGCATCGCGCTTCGCCTCTTCGCGCTGCAGCGCGGCGCGGGCTTGCGCGCGGCGGGTGCTGAAACCGAGCAGTGCGGCGCCGGCGGCCAGCGAGAGAAACGGAACCGTGGGCAGCCCGGGAACGATTCCCAGAAGAGTGAGCATTCCCGCGGCGATGAGAACGGCGCGCGGCTTCAACAGCACTTGGCTAATGAGGTCGCCGCCCAAGTCGGATCCGCCGGTGGCGCGCGTCACGAGAATACCCGCGGCGATCGACACGGTGAGCGCGGGAATCTGCGTGACCAGACCGTCGCCGACGGTGAGCAGCGTGTAGGTGTGCACCGCTTCGGAGAACGGCAGGCCGCGCTGGGCGACGCCGATCACGAAGCCGCCCAGAATGTTGATGAACGTGATGATGATTCCGGCGACGGCATCGCCGCGCACGAACTTCGACGCACCGTCCATGGCTCCGAAGAAGTCCGCTTCGCGGGCGATTGCTTGGCGGCGGCGGCGTGCTTCAGCTTCGTCGATGAGCCCGGCGTTCAGGTCGGCGTCGATCGCCATTTGCTTGCCGGGCATGGCATCCAACGTGAAACGGGCGGCCACTTCGGCAACGCGTCCGGCGCCCTTGGTGATCACGACGAATTGAATGACGATCAAGATCGCGAAGATCACGAGACCGATGACCGGATTTCCGGCGACGACGAATTTCCCGAAGCTCTCGATCACTTGCCCCGCGTAGCCTTGGGAGAGAATCTGCCGGGTCGAGGCGACGTTGATGGCGAGTCGCAGGAGCGTGAGCACCAAGAGAAGACTCGGGAACACCGAGAACTCCAGCGGCTCGCGCGCGTGCAGCGTGACGAGAAGAACGACGAGAGAGAACGCGATGTTGAAGGAGATCGAAAGATCGAGCAGCGCCGGCGGAACGGGCACGATCATCACCGCGAGGATGACGAACATCGCCACGGCCAAGAGCAGCGTGCCGGACTTCAAGGGATTCGCGTTCACGAGCGCACCCCGCCGGCAACGCGCTCATGGCGGCGATACACGAATGCCAAGAGATCGGCGACCGCCTGATACAGCGCGAGCGGAACTTCCGCGCCGATCTTGCAGGACTTGTGCAAGGCGCGAGCGAGCGGCGGATTCTCCACGATCGGCACGCCGGCGGATGCGGCGATCTCGCGAATGCGAGCCGCCATCAAGCGGGCGCCCTTCGCGACAACGCGCGGTGCGCGCATCTTGGAGGGGTCGTATTGCAGCGCGACCGCGACGTGCACCGGGTTCGTGACCACGACGTCGGCCTTGCGCACTCCTTCCATCATGCGGCGGCGGCTGACCTCGCGTTGCATCGAGCGCAGGAACGACTTCACGATCGGATCGCCTTCCGTTTCCTTGTGCTCTTCGCGCACTTCTTGCCGCGTCATCATGAGCTGCTTCTCGAAGTCCCAGCGCTGGAACAGGAAGTCCAAGATCGCCAAGAGCGCGAGAGCACCCGCGGCGGCGCCAGCCATGTGCAGGAGGAAACGAAAGATCTCCGCGTACGACGCGGCGACGTCCATGGAAGACAACGCGAGAAGGCGCTCCGGCGCATCGGCCAAAGCCCAGACGATGAGCGCGCCGACGATCGCGATCTTGATGAGCGACTTGGCGGCCTCGACGACCGAGCGCTTGGAGAAGATGCGCTTCATTCCCTGCAAGGGCGAGATGCGCTCCCATTGCGGCTTCAAGGGCTCGAGCGTGAACATCGGTCCGACTTGGGAGAGCTGCGCCGCAATTCCCGCCGCGGCGACGAGCCCGGCGAACGGCAGAATGGTGATGGCCAGCGTGCGGGAAACGGAATGCGCCATCGGCCCGACCCAGGCTGTGGTGATGGCGAGCTTGGGCAGCGAGGAAACCACGGCGAGGAAAAGGCGCTCCGCTTCGCGGGCGATGTGCGGGCCTTGGAAATGAAGGCCCAGAATTCCGGCGGAGAACACGACCACCGAGGACACTTCCATCGAGCGCGCGACGTTGCCGCGTTCGCGCGCCTTTTGCCGGCGGCGCGGTGTAGCGAGCTCGGTGCGTTCTTGTCCCGGCGTGTCGACCATTCGCTTCTCCTACGAAACCGGAAGGAGCACGGCCAAGCGGTGCGCGAGCCGGGTGAGCTCGCCGCGCGCGGCTTCGGCGAGAAACGGAAGCGAGAACGCGATGGCCAGAATGCCGACCGCGATCTTCACCGGGAAACCGACGACGAACACGTTCATCTGCGGCACCGTGCGCGCGAGAATGCCCAGGCCCATGGTCGCAAGCAGAAGCGTGCCGACGACCGGAGCGGCCAAGCGCAAGGGGGACGCGATCGCATCGCCGACACTCTTGGAAAGATGTTCGACGACTTCCGGACCGCCGAACGGCGTGCCCGGAGGAAGCGCGGAGAGGCTGGCGCCGAACGCGCGCAGCAGAAGATGGTGCCCGCCCAACGTGAAGAAGAGCGTCATGCCGGCGAGCCACATCCAGCGGCCGATCAGCGTGGAGCGAAATCCACCCAAAGGATCGAGCACCGCGGCGATTCCGAAGCCCATCTGCACGGCGATGATCTCCCCCGCCATCTCGAACCCGAGCACGAAGAGCCGCGCCAAGAATCCGAACACGACGCCGATGGAGAGCTCGCCCGCCGCCAACACGATGAGATCGGGAATTCCCTGCGGAACGGCGGTCGCCGGCGCCATGCCGAAGAGGCACACGGTCAACGCGAGCGCGAAGAGCGCTTTCACTTTCGCCGGCACCACCGCATCTCCCCAGAACGGACCCGCAGCGATGAATCCGGACGCGCGCGCCAGGAGCAGCACGAAAAGCAGAATGCGACCCGTGTCGAAGAGCGCGTTCATCGGTACGACCCCAAGCTCGTGAACAGCGTCGTCGTGTAATCGAGCAAGAGGTGCATCATCCACGGAAGCGTGGCCAACAAGATCAACACGACGCCGATCATCTTGGGGATGAACGTGAGCGTCATTTCGTGGATCTGCGTCACGGCCTGCAGAATGCTGATCGCGAGTCCGATCACGAGCCCGACGGCCAGCATCGGCGACGCGATGAGCAAGGACGTGGTCATGGCATGGCGGAAGAGATCCAAGGCGGATTCGGGGGTCATGTTTCCTCAGACCTGGAAGCTCGACGCCAACGAGCGGATCACGAGGTGCCAGCCGTCCACCAAGACGAACAAAAGGATCTTGAACGGCAGTGAGATCAGCACGGGAGGAAGCATGAGCATGCCCATCGACATGAGCACCGAAGCGACGACCATGTCGATGACGAGAAACGGAATGTAGAGCACGAAGCCCATCTGGAACGCGGTTCGCAATTCCGAGATCACGAAGGCCGGCACCAGCACGTCCATTCCGAGCCGCTCGGGATCTTCCGGAGTCGTGTCTTGGCGAATCTCCAAGAACAGATCGATGTCGGTGTCGCGCGTGTTGCGCACCATGAAATGTTTGAGCGGCTGCACGCCTTTCTCGAATGCGGCCGGCGCGGGAAGATCTCCCGCCATGTACGGCGCGAGCGCGGTGTCGTGAATCTCGTTCCAGGTCGGCTTCATCACGAAGAACGTCAAGAACAGTGAAAGTCCCAGGATCACCTGATTCGGAGGAAGCTGCTGCGTTCCGAGGGCGGTGCGCAGGAACGAGAGAACGACGGCGATGCGCGTGAACGAGGTGGTCAGGATCAAGATCGCCGGGGCGATCGAAAGGATCGTGAGGATGCCCAAGATCTGCAGCGTGAGCGCGACCTTGGCTGGCTCGGTCGTGTCCTGCACGCCGATCGATAGCGTGGGGAACGCGGCCGGCGCACCGCCGGATTGTGCGAAGGAAGGGGCGGCGCACGCCATCGCCAGCAGCGCGACGATCCCTCCGGCAGCGAGCAGCTTCACGGACACCTTTCTTTTAGAATCTCTCCGCAATTCCTCATCATTCCCCGGGGCTCCCCGCATTCCGCAAGTTGAGTGCCATGCATCCACTCCCTGCAAAATCTTTCCAAGTCCCGGCCAGAACACCACTTGAGGAATTCACGTCTGCGCGCGTCACGAAAAACGTCGCGCACTCGTGGTCAAAAGCTGAGCAGTGAAAAGAAATCGATCAGAGAGAAGTGATCAGCTTTTGCATCCGATGACCGAACTGCGAGAGCGGAATCGGTGCGGCGGCTTCGACCGTGGGCGTTTCGGAGTCGGCCGGCATTTCGGCCAGAAGATCCATGCGGTCGGGAGTGATTCCGAGAACCAGAACGCGTCCGGGGATTTCAATCAGACGAATTTCGCGGCGTTGTCCCAGATCGAGCCGCGCTTTCGAGGTGAGCAGCGGTGCAACGCGAGCGGAGGGATTGCGCATGTTCCAGCGCCGCAGCCCATGCAGGAGGCCGAAGAGCAGCGCTAAGACGAAGGCGAGCGAGAGAATCATGCGCAGGAAAAGAAACGGCGTGGAAGGTGCTGTGCCGTCACCGCCCCACGCGGCTGCGGGAATCACCATCGTGAGCAGGGCGAGCGCCATCGTGAGCTTTCTTGGTCTTTTCCTCATGTTCCCCTCCCGCACGGCCATCGGAGGCTTCCGCCCGCAGGATCTCGGTGACCCGGATCGCGTAGCGTTCGCCGTGAATGCGCACTTCTCCACGAGCAATCGGTGTGCCGTTCACGGTGATCTCGAGCGGTTCGCCGGTCAGCCGATCGACTTGCAGGATCGAGCCGGGGCCGAGCTCCAAGATCTGCTGCACGTTCATCTCGACCGACCCCAAGGGCGCTTCGAGAACGAAGGGAAGATTGTTCAGCTCGTTGAGCGTGAACAACGCCGGAGCGGAGTGCGCCTTGTGGGCCAGCTCCGCAAACGCATGCGGCTCGGCGTGAGGAAGTGACGACGGAATCGCGACCGCGCGGCTCAAGAAGAATGCTCCGCTACTGGACGATGAACTCGGTGAAGTACAGATCCTTGAATTCCGCGTTGTCGGTCTTCGCATTCAACGTTTGCAGGATCTCGCCGCGAATCATCTCGCGCGCATCGGGAGCGACGAGCTGGTCCAGATTCTTCGAGGCCAGCACGTCGATCACGGCACCGCGCAACACCGGCACGCGCGGCTGCACCACAGCCACGTCTTCCCCATCCAGCTCGAGCGTGAGCGAAGCTTTGAGAAAGCGGCGGCCCTGCGTTTCGGCGACGTTCACGATGACCGATTCGATCGGCAGGAGCGCACCCAATTCCCCGCTGCCGCCCTTCTTCTTTTCCTTTTTCTCTTTGTCGTGGGAGCTCGAGGAGGCCGGCTTTTCTTCGCTCGACTTCTCTTCGTGATCCGCGGCGGCCGCTTCTTCGTGCTCTTCCGGTTCCGCGGCTTCGGCCTTCTTCTGCCAGAAAAACGGCTCTCCGCGTACGACCGGGCCGATCAGAAACACGGCCAGTGCGAACGCGGCCGCGCCCTGGGCGCCAAAGATTCCCACATACTTCAGAAGCTTTTTCATGCGCTGATCCCCGGGCCCGCGGGAGGACAGACCTCCCCGCGCTACTCATCGGCAGGGATCATCTTCTTCTCGATGATGAATTCGACGCGGCGGTTCTTGCGCCGCTGCACCTCACCATCGTTGGGAACGAGCGGGCGCTGGTCGGCATAGCCCGCGGCGGCGATGCGTTTGGCGGGAAATCCGCGCACGACCAATCCCTCCAAGACTCGGACGGCGCGCGCCGTGGAGAGACCCCAGTTGTCCGCGAAGGGACTCCCGGAGGCGAGTGGAAGATCGCAAGTGTGCCCTTCGACGCGGACTTCCCCCGGTGCCTTCAAGAGCGCCGGCAGAAGATGATCCAAGATGCGCGTTCCCTCCGGGGTGAGATCCGCCTTGCCGGCTTCGAAGGCGACATCGGTCTCCATCATGAGCACGATGCGATCGCCGTAATCTTGTGCCAAGACTCCGCTCAGCGCTTCCTTCTCGATCATCTCCTGGATCTCCGCCGCCTGGCGGTCTCCGCGGAGATCGGGCTTCACCGGGACTCCCACCGGAATGGGAATGTGAAACGCTTCTTGGATGGAGGTCGTCGCTTCCAAGAATTTGTTCGTGGAGATCGTCGAGAACGTGAAGATCACGACGAAGAATGTGAGCAGAAGCGTGGTCATGTCGGCCCAGGAGATGTACCAGTTCTGCGAGCCGACTTCTTCCGCGGGGATGAGGTCTTCTTCTTCCAACATCGATCAATCCCGCGGAGCCTGCGCCTGCTGCAACTGCGCCTCGGGCGAGAGAAACGCGTGCAGCTTCTCGCGCACGATGCGCGGGCTGTCCCCTTCCTGAATCGCGGTGATGCCCTCGATGACGAGGCGGCGTACGGCCTTTTCCTCGCGGGTGCGGTTGCGCAGCTTTCCGGCGAGCGGATTGAACACGAGGTTGGAAAGGAGCGCCCCCCAGAACGTGGTCACGAGCGCGACCGCCATGCCTTTGCCGATCTTCGTGGGATCGTTCAAGAACAAGAGCATCTGGATGAGACCGATGAGCGTTCCCACCATTCCGAACGCCGGCGCATAGCCGGCGGCGGACACCAAGAGATTCTGCCCGGCGAGATGGCGCTCCTCGAGCGCGCGCACTTCCAAACGCAGCACCAGAGAAAGAATCTTCGGATCGGTGCCATCGACGGCCAAACGCAGCGCCTTCTTGACGTGCGGGTCGGGCTCTTTTTCGAGTTGCTCCTCGAGAGCAATCATGCCGTCGCGGCGAGAAAGCTCCGCGTAGCGCACCACGCGTTCGATCGTGTCTTGCGAGGAGGGCGTGCGCCCGTGGAATGCTTTCCCGATCATGCGCGGCAGCGCGCGCGTGACCGCAAACGGATAGGAAACGAGACACGCGGCCATCGTTCCGCCGAACGTGATGAGAATGGCGGTGGGATCGAAGAAGAACGGCAACCCGCCTCCGGTCGAGATCGATACCCCGATCAATCCCAAACCGAGAATGATTCCGAGAAGCGTTCCGAAGTCCATTCCGATCCCCCGCCCTCTCTTCCGTTTCCCGTGGACTTAGCGCTTGATGTTCACGAGCTCGACGAGCATTTCATCGGACGTTGCGATCGTGCGCGCATTCGCTTGGAAGCCGCGCTGCGCGACGATCATGTTCGTGAACTCTTGCGCGATGTCGACGTTGGACATCTCCAGCGTCCCGGCGCTGATCGATCCGGCATGGCCGTTCGCGCCCGGCCGGCGGATGATCGGCTCGCCGGAATTGCCCGATGTGGCCCAGCCTTCGCCGCCTTTGCGCATGAGCCCCGACGGATTGTTGAAGCTGGCCAATCCGATCTGCGCCAGCGCGCGATTCGTTCCGTTCGTGAACACGCCGGTGATGATGCCGTCGTCGCCGACGGACATGGATTCCAACGTGCCCATCGTGTATCCGTTCTGATCGACGATCGCGGTGGTCGACGGGCGGGCGAAGCCGGTGATGCCGTCCACGCCGCCCAGCGTTCCCGGATTGAAGTCGACCGAGATCGGTCCGTTCGCGCCGTTCGAGGGATCGATTTGTAAGGGGCCGCCGGTGTCGGTCCCGAAGCTTTCCAGCGTTCCATCGCCGCGGAACGTCACGAATCCGGAGCCGCCCGACGTGATCTGCCCGCCGTCCGTGGTCGCCTGCCAGGTCCAGCGATTCGGCGTGTCGTTGTCCTTCGTGAACACCATGGAGAGAAGGTGCTGCTGGCCGAGCGAGTCGAAGACGTGAATCGAGGCTTCGTGGGTGACGTCGGTCGCGGCCTGCGTTTGAGTGAAGGCCATTGCCGACGGCAGCGCCGAGTTGCCCCCCTCCGCGAAGGAGATGCCGGAGATCGCTTGCGACAATCCCGAGCGCCCTTCGATCACGACCGCGCCATTTTGCAGGGACGCGTTTCCGGCGGTGCGCAAGTCGAGGACGTCCTCGAGCTCTTGCAACAGACCGCCCAGCGTCTGCACGCTGCGGTCTGCGCCCGTTCCGTCGCCGGTGTTGGAGACGAACAGCGTGGCTTGCGAGATCGGCGTGCCGCCCAAGTTCGCGTCGAACGTGAACGCATCGCCGGCCGTCAAACCGAGCGAAGTTCCCTGCGCGGTGTAGAGATCGGAGAGGTTGTCGGTCTCCGAGGCCGTATCCAGCAAGAGATCCGATTGCAGCGTGTCGCCGATCGCCAAGGTCGCGCCTTCCAATCCCATGGCCTGCGCGAACGTGGTCGTGGCGCCGGGGCGAGTGAGCTGCACGTTCATGAGATCGGACGAGCCGGCGCTGTTGTCGTACAAGAGCCGGCCATTTTGGAACACGACGGTCGCGGCCGAGGAGCCCAACTGCAAACCATTCTGCAGCGCGGCGGCGAGCTCGTTCATGTTGGAGAAATCGGTTCCGCTCGCGAGCTGCACGCTGACTTCCGTCGCTTGCGAAGTGGCCGTGGATGTTCCGTCGATCACCGGCACTGACGCGACCAATGAATTGAACACGCTGCGTCCCGCCGCCGACACGGTGACGGTGAGATCATTGCCGCCGCCTCCGGAGGGATTCGAGAACGTGAGCGCGCCCTGGGAATTGACGGCGACGGTCAAGCCCGGCTCCTGCGCGGAGAGAATTCCTTCGATTTGCGCGGCCAAGTCGTTGAGCGTCATCGTGTCATTGAATGCGAAATTGCCCGAGCCGCCGCCGTACGTCACCACGACCGTGTCGCCGTTCTGGATGTCGAAGGCCGAGCCTTGCGCGCTGGAGAGATTGGTGACCAGCGTCTCCCCCGTTCCCGCATAGCGCAGCTCGACGACGTCGCCGTCCTGCACTCCGATCGGAATTCCCGCGGAGCTGGAGAGATTGGTGAGCGAATCGGTGGCTTGCGCGGTCGCGAGGAACGATCCCGATTGCGTGATCGTGTTCAACGCTTCCGCGGACGCATCGAGGTTCGAGGCCAAGCGAATCGTTGTCGTGGCGCGGGCCGGGGACTTCTCGTCGAACGGCATGCGAATGTCGCCCAAGGTGGAACCCGAACCGATGACTCCATTCGCATCGGCCTGCCAGCCTTGCACGAGCAAGCCTTGTCCCGTGGTCAGGCGTCCTTGGCCGTCGAATTCAAACGCGCCGGCGCGCCCGTAGACGCGATTGTCGCCGTTGCGAAATACGAAGAATCCGTCGCCCTGAATGGCCATGTCCATCATATTGCCGGTCATTTGCAGTTGGCCTTGCGAGAATGACGTATCCACGCCGGCGACGCTCATGCCCAGCCCGACTTGCATCGGGTTCGTGCCGGCGCGGTCGGCGGTGGGACGCGATGCGCCGCGCACCGTTTCCGAGAGCATTTCCTGGAACAAGGCGCGGCCGTTCTTGAATCCGATGGTATTGATGTTCGCCAGATTGTTGCCAATGACCGAGAGACTGAATTGATGGTTGCGCAGACCGGATACGGCTGCGAACAGGGATCGCATCATGACGAATCGACCTCCTTCTCAGGACGCGTTTTGGGGAGCGACGACTTCCACCACGCTTCCGAGCGGCAGTGACACGTCCCCGAGCATGAGATAACCCATTCCGTCGGCGAATCGAACTCCGGTCACCAGCGCGCGCACGCGCGTCAGCGACGAGACGGGCTGACCGGCGGAATCCGTCGCGGTGACTTCCAATGTGTACGTTCCGGGCGGAACTCGATCGCCGGCATCGTTCTTGCCGTCCCACACGACCTCGTTCGGTCCCATCTTCTTGGCGCCGAGGTCGATCGTGCGGACGACCGCGCCGGACGAATCGTGGACGACTGCTTTCACCTGCGCATCGCCGGACAGTGTGACTTGCCACTTTGTGTCGCCCGATTCGGCGAGCGCCGCGGACGCGCCCTCGACCAACACTTCCTTGCCGATGAGATTCGTGGCGAGCGAGTTGTTCAACGATTGGCTCATGACGAGCGACGACGACATCGTCTCGTTCATGTTCGAGAGCTGCTCCAAGCTCGAGAACTGCGCCAGCTGCGCCACGAACTCCTGATCTTGCACCGGCGAGAGCGGATTCTGATTCGCGAGCTGCGTCACAAGTAGATTCAAGAACGCATCCTTCCCCAAGAGTCCCGCAGGACTCGCTGCGTTCAAAGCGGCTTGCGGATCGGGCGTTCCAATTCCAGGAATCTCCATTGTCCTTTCCTCCTCAAACGAAACAATCGACGACCGATCGCGAAGATCGCGGGGCGCGGCGCGCCGGGTCGGTGTACGGCTCGGACTCGAAACTCGATTCGCGTTCGGGACGCGTATGGGAATCGGGATGCTCGCGCGGGGCGTCGCGTTCGGCGCCGACGTGCACGCTGACATCCTCGATGCCTTGCGATTGAAACGCGCGCACGAGGTCGCTGCGGTCGCGCTCCAAGAGCGCGGCCGTGGCGGCGTTCGTCGCGGTGATCGTGGCGCTGACCCGATGCTCGGAAATTTCGAGATGCACGCGCAGCTTCCCCATCTCCGGGGGATCGAGCGTGAAGCGCATCTCGGCTTCCCCGCGATGGAAGAACTCGCGCGCCTTCGCGGCCAGCTCGTGGTGAATCTGCGGAGTCCAGGAAAGCGCCGCGGTGCGCGGCTCCGCGGACGTTTGCGCGGTCTCGGTGGCGCCGAGTGCAGCGAACGTAGGAGGCGGAAGTTGCAGCTGGGTGGCGGGCGCTTCGCGCGGTGCAGGCGCGGACGCGGCGACGGCGAGATCGTGCGCGGGGAGTGCGGGCGCGGTGCTGCGCGGCGCAGGCGCGAGAGCGGGCTCGCTCCGGCGCAGCGCGCGAGGCTTCGAATCGGCGCCCACAGATTGCGCATCGCTTGGCAGCGCGGCGGACGGCGCGGCGCCGGAGGATGGTGTCGATGCATTCTCGAGCGTTTCGAGATCGAGAAGCTGCACCGCGGGCACTGATTCGCGCCGGGCGAAGGTCTTGTGGCGAGGCCCGGAGGTTTTTGTTGCGGCGTCGCCGGCAGTCGCGAAATCCGCATCCATCGATGCGACCTCATCCATCTCGACCGGCACGAATTCCGAATTCACTTCGCCGCTGGCCACATCAAAGGCGAGGCCGTTGCCGCCGGTTTCGGAATCCATCTCGTGAACCGGCGCGTGCAAGTCAGTTTCTTCAACGGGCGTGGATTGGATCTTCAGCGAATCGTCCGCCAATGTCGGACGAGCAGCATCGAGCGACGGGATGTCCGTCATTCCTTCGAGATTCGAGGCCGCGAGCGAAGGATCCTCGGCCGCTTCTGCGGCGCTCGTGAACGCATCGTGCAGTGGTGCGGGAGCGCTGGTCCAAGAGGTCATGCGCGCGGAGAAGTCGAGGCCGGCCGCGGCCATGAACCGTTGCACCGGCACTGCACTCTGCTGCGTTTCCTGAGGCGCCGCGTCCTGGGGGTTTTTGACGGCACTCGTTGGCGCGTCTTGCTGGAGCGGGATGTCTTGCGCCAAAAGTGCGGACAGGGCGGGCGCGAGCGTTACCGGCTCGAGCGCGGCGGCAATCGATCCGTCGCCTTCGCCTTCTTCTGCGGCATCCCCACCCGGAGAGCCGCCATCAACAACCGGTGTCACGCTGGCATCCAGCGCGGTGAACGCGGCCAGCATCGCGCCGAAGATCTCCGCAGCCTGATCATTGGACGGCGGCGCAGGCCAGCCGTCGGCAGGTTGCGTTTCGCTTGCTCCCAGCACAGCTCGCTCGATCATTGCGTCTTCCCGGGCTGGAGCATCGTTTCGCTGATCTTCTTGGCGGCATCGGCAGGCAGCTTGGACAGGATCTCGGCGGCCTTCTTCTCTTTCATGCGGCGCAGCACTTCGGTGGCCGTGGCCACGTCCATGCCGGAAAGGATTTCCGCGGCGGTGCTCGGCTTCATCGTTTCGTACACGCGGGCAAGCTGGGCCAGCATCTGCACCCGCTCCCCTTCCATCTTTCCGAACTTCGCCTCGACGCGTTCCAAGAGCTTCTCCACTTCCTTCTGCCGCGCACCAATCTCGCTCTGCTCGAGAAGAATGCGGCGCTGCGCGAACTCGAGATCCTTGCGCTGCTGCTCGACCGCGGCGCGCTCCAGCGTCAGCGATTGCATGAGTGCGGGAAAATCCTGTCCCGCGCCTTGGAACGGAGCGGCATCCGCTTCCTGCGTCTTCGGTTTGCGCTCGAGCCCTCCGCGGCTGAACTGAAAGAAAAGAATTCCGGCCAGCATCAACGGAAACGGCAGCCAGATCCGCAGGAACGTCAGGAATGTGCTCGGCGACTTCGCGGATGGCGTTCCTTCGCTCTCCGCGGGGACGTCTTTGGCAACATCCGTTCCGGCCATCACGTGTTCCCTTCTCGCGTGCGCGACACGCGATTCCTCGTTCGCTGCCTACGATGCTTGGCGACGTGCGCCCGTTTCAGGGGCGCGATGCTCGGAAACTCTTTCCCCCATGCGGCAAACTTCGCCGCGCGGCGACTTCATCGAGAGACTCTTGTGCACGCCGTTCCCAAGCCTCGTGCGCACGCGCTTTCTCCTTCTGGGAAAGCTTCTCCAGCCCTTTCACGTCGCGTCGCAATTCCTGATGCAGGCGAACGCGTTCCGCGAGCGCCGGACGGAGATCGTGCAAACGCTCGGCCAATCGGACCTCGACGCGGCGCATTCCTTCGAGATAACGCGACCACTCCAAGAGATCGTCGAGCCCGTCGAGGGAATCGGGCGCGTTTTGCCGGCGGGATTTGCTTGCGGCGAGCTGCCGTTCCAAGCTCTCGACGCGATGCTCCATCTCGAGCCGTTTCTGGCGGGCTTCCTTCTCCAGCGTGGACTTCCAGCGCAGAACCTTTTCAAGCCGGAACAACGCGCGCTTCCTGGCAGAGGTTGGCCAAGCGCAAGAGCTCCGCGCGCGTCTCTTCCCACGCCGACGCTTCGCGGCGGTCCTGCTTCAGGAAGAGGCTCACCTGTTCTTGAATGGCGAGGGCGCGGTCGACACGCGCATCGGATCCTGCTTTGTAAGCGCCGATGGAGATGAGGTCGTCCATCGCGCGGCGCGCGGCCAACACTTCCACGAGACCGCGGCAGGCGGCATTCATTTCCGGGTCCTGGCAGTCGTCGCGCAAACGGCTGATGCTTTCGAGCACGTCCAGCGCCGGGAAATGATTCGCCATGGCGAGATCGCGGGAGAGAACAACGTGCCCGTCGAGCACCGCGCGGGCCGCGTCGGACACCGGGGCGTCGATGTCGTCCCCTTCGAGAAGGATCGTGTAGAAGCCGGTGATCGATCCGCCGCGCGCCACACCGGCCCGCTCGATGAGCTCCGGAAGAAGCGCGAAGGACGACGGCGGGTAGCCACGTGTCGTGGGCGGCTCTCCCGCTCCCAGGCCGATCTCACGCTGGGCCATGGCGACGCGCGTCAAGCTGTCGAGCAGAAGCAGAACGCGCTTGCCGCGATCGCGAAACGATTCGGCGACCGCGCAGGCGACACGCGCGGCTTGCACGCGCAGCACCGGCGGCTCGTCGGAAGTCGCCACGACGACGACGGAGCGCGCGAGCCCGTCGGCGCCGAGCTCGTGATGCAGGAAGTCGCCGACCTCGCGGCCGCGCTCGCCGACCAGCGCCAACACGTTCACGTCGGCGGTGGACGATCGCGCGATCATTCCCAGAAGAACGCTCTTGCCGACGCCGCCGCCGGCGAAGATGCCGAGGCGCTGCCCGATGCAGCAGGTCACGAACGCATCCAGCGAGCGCACGCCGGTGACGAGAGGCTCGCGAAGCGGTGTGCGCTCCAGCGCGCCCAACCGCGCGCTGCGAACCGGGCGCAAATCAGGTGCGCCGGGATCGCCGCGCCCGTCGATCGGGAGCCCACGCCCGTCGATGACGCGCCCCAAGAGCTCGTCGCCGGTGCGAATGGACAGCGCCTCTCCCGTGCCTTCGACTTCCGCACCAGGACGCACGCCCGCGGTCGTGGACCACGGCATGAGCAGGACGCGTCCTTCCGCGAAGCCGACGACTTCCGCGGGAAGCGGTGCTTCGTGGCGCCCTTGATGGATGCGGCAGATCTCCCCGACGAAGGCGGGCGGTCCGGAAGCTTCCACGACTTGTCCCAGGCTTCGGGTGACGCGGCCGCGCAGCTTCACGAGGTCGGCGCGGCGCAATCGTTCGATGAGGAGCTCGCGACGGGTCACGAGGCGGAGCTTTCCAGCGCGGCGCGGGCTGCGCGCAATTGTCCGGCGAGCGTTCCGTCCACGACGAAGTCGGGCGTCTCGACGATGCAGCCGCCGCGCTCCACGCGCCGATCGGCAACAATCGTGATCTCGTGTCCCAAGCCCGTCTCGCGCAGCATCGTCTCGCGCTCGGCGAGAATCTTCTCGTGATCCTCGGGACTGACGCGCACGCGGACCTCGCTCTTGTGCACGATGCGCTGCAAGCAGCGGCGCACGAGCTTGCCGGTGAACGCGTCGTCGCCGGCGATCTCGCGCTGCAGAACTTTCCCGGCGACGGCCAGGGCCAGCGTGATCGTGTCTTCCTGCGTGGCCTCGAGCCCGGCGGCGGCCACTTTGTGCAGCTCCTGTGCCGCGGCGCGCATCGCGCGCCAGGCGTGCCCCCACTCCTCCAACGCTTTGCGTTCCGATTCCTCGCGCAGCCGCGAGACTTCGAGGGCCAGCGCTTCTTCTCCCGCGCGGCGAATGCGCTCGCGTTCTGCTTCGAGCAATTCGTCGCGGGCGCGCGCCGCCTTGGGAGCGCCGCCTTCGATGGGAAACAATTCGATGAAGGACCCGGCTTTGAGGACGTGAGCGTTAGGTGACATAGGAGTCTTCGCCGCCCGAGAGCACCACCGTCCCCTCCTCCTCCAACCGGCGCAGAATGAGAAGAATCGCCTTCTGCGCTCCGTCGACGTCGGCGAGGCGCACCGGTCCCATGAACTCCATGTCCTCCAGAATTCCTTCCTTGGCGCGCTTCGACATGTTGTTGAAGACTTTGTCCTTGATCTCGTCGGACGCGCCCTTCAACGCGAGCCCGAGCTCTTTCGTCTCCACTTCCTTCATGAGCTCGCGGATCGCGCGGTCATCCAGCTTCACGATGTCTTCGAAGACGAACATGAGATTGCGAATCTCTTCGGCGAGCTCGGGATCGTCTTCGGCGATCGATTCCAGAATGCCTTCCTCGGTGGCGCGATCGACTTGGTGCAGCACGTCGACGACGGCTTGCGGTCCGCCGGTCGCGCGCGAGGAGAGATGGATTGCGGAGACGTGCTTCTCCAATTGATCCTCGATCTTCTTGATCGCGCCGGGCGCGGTCGGTCCGATGCGCGCCATGCGCCGGGCCACGTCCCCTTGCATCGCTTCCGGAATTCCCGAGAGCACGACCGCGGCTTGCTTCGGCGTCAAGTGCACGAGCACGAGCGCGATGGTCTGCGGATGCTCGTCGCGCAGGAAGGAGATGAGCTGGCTGGCATCGAGCTGTTTCAACACGCGAAAGCTGCGCGATTGGATCGACTCCTGGACCCGGCCCAGGATTTCTTCCCCCGATTCCGCGCCGAACGTCGCCGTCAACACTTGCCGCGCGTAATCGACGCCGCCGGCTTGCACGCGCCGCTTGCCGAGCGTGTTCTCGTAGAATTCGCCCAGCACCTGTTCCATGACGTCGTTCGGCACGTTGCCGAGCTCGGCGATCTCGAACATCACCGACTCGATCTCGCGCGGCGACATTTGCTTCATCACCGCCGCGGCGGCCGACTTTCCGATGGCGAGCAGAAGGATGGCGGCCTTCTGCCGGCCGGTCAGCGTTTCGAACGCGAAGCGAGTGTCCTTGCCTTCCTTGCGCGGGCTCAAGGAACCTTCTCCTCGACGAGCCAGTTGCGCAGCACGGACGCGACTTCGCTCGGCCGTTCACGGGCCAGCTCGTTCATTTGTTCGCGAACCAATTCCTTGCGAATGTCCGCTTCGGTCGCGGCGTTGGCTTCGAGCGCGATCGTGCGCTCGCGGCGGCGGCGGTCGTCTTCGACGGCGCGCACCAAGATCGTCGACGATTGGCGCAGCCCCCAGGCCACGAGGCCGATCGCCAGGAGAATGACCGCGTTCTTCAAGAGCGAGCCCATGCTCGGGAAGAACAGCCACCACGGCATCGGTGACGCGGCCACGTCCTGCGCTTCGGATTCCGCAAAGCGAAGATTGGCGATCTCCAGCACGTCGCCGCGCTCTTCGGAGAAGCCGACGGCGCTGCGCACGATCGCGCCCAATTTCTCCAGCTCCGCTTCCGGCCGCTCGGCGTAGGTGACCTCGCCGGCTTCGTTCTTGGTCTCGACGCCGTTCACCAAGACGGCGACGGAGAGACGCTCGATCGCGCCGACCTCGCCCAAGATGTGTTCCATCGTCTTGTCGATCTCATAGTTGGTGAGAATCGTCTCTTCCGAGTCTCCGCCGGTTCCCGTTCCGGTGATCTTCTGCTCGCTGCGAATGGAGGTGGTGGCCGGGTTGTACATCTCCACGTTGCGCTCGACGCGCTCGAAGTTGAGGCCAGCGGTCACCTGCACGATGGCGCCGGTCTTGCCGACGACCTGCTCCAACATCGAGGCCGCCTTCTCGCGCAAATACGTTTCCACTTCCTGCTGCACGCGCAATTGCTCGGAGGTGAGCGCGAGCTCGCCGGACGGAGAGCGATCTCCCAAGATGCGCCCCGACGTGTCGATGACGGTGACGCCCTGCGGCTCCAAGCCTTCCACCGACGCGGACACCAAGGCATAGATTCCGCGCACCTGATCGTTCGCGAGCCGCGCTCCCGGACGCAGATCCACGATGACCGACGCGGTCGGCTTCTTTTCTTCGCGGCGAAACACGGTCTTCTCGGGAATGGCCAAGTGCACGCGCGCTTTGCGCACTTCCTCGATGGACATGATCGTGCGCGTCAGCTCTCCTTCGAGTGCGCGCCGGTAGTTCACTTGCTGCAGGAATTCGGTCATGCCGAGATTCGTCTTGTCGAAGATCTCGTAGCCGACCGTGCCCTTGCCGGTGAGTCCTTTGCCGGCGATGCGAATGCGCATCTCGCCGACGCGTCCCGACTCGACGAGAATCGTGCCGCCGTTTGCGGCGACCTTGTAGCGCACTCCCGCCCCGGACAATTCCTCGACGATCGGCCCCGCGTCCTCGGGAGCGAGCCCGGAGAACAGCACTTCGTAGTCGGGCCGCGAGGACCACATCACCACGACCGCGGTCGACGCGATCGCGGCGAGCATGCCTCCGAACAAGAGCGCACGCTGGGTCGCGTTCGCGTTCTTCCACCAGATTCCGATTCGCTCCAGAAGGCCGTTCAAGACGTTCACGTCGTCCCTCTCGCCTTAGACCTGCATCCGTTGGATCTCTTGGTACGCTTCGAGCAGCTTGTTGCGAATCTCCATCAGCATCTCGAATGCGACCGACGCTTCTTCCGCGGACATCATCACATCGTGGAGATCGACTTCCTCGCCGGAGACCATGCGCTGCACGAGATCACTGGAATTCAATTGCGTCTGGTTCACGTCCTGCAGAGCGGCCTTCAAGGTTTCCTGGAAGCCCCCGGCTCCCGTCTGCGGCGCGACCGGCCGCCCCAAAGGCGTGTAGCTCTGCGGGGAAAGCCCCCCGATTCGAAGATCGCTCATCGTGTCCTCCTCTTCGCCGGACTGGATCTCTCGCTCACCGGACTTCCCCGGTTAGATCTCGAGAGCTTTCTTCAACATCGCCTTCGTGGCGCCCATCGCGCTCACGTTCGCTTCGTAGGCGCGCGTCGCTCCTAAGAGATCCACCATCTCGTGAATGACCTCGACGTTGGGATACTCGACGTAGCCTTCCGCATTCGCATCCGGATGCCCCGGCTCGTACACGAAGCGTCCCGGCGTCTTGTCGTCTTTGGCGACGTTGAACTGCACGAGCCCCGCGGGATCGGGAAACGTTGGCAGATCGGTGTCGGAGAGATGGCGATTGGAAGTCTTGGTGACGCCCAAGCCCATCTCTTCGTTGATGCGCAGAACGCGCTCGAAGATGGAGTTCGACTTCGAAGCCGGCGACGAGAACGAAACGGTGCGCTTCTTGTAGGGCCCGCCTTCCGCGGTGCGCGTGGCCTCGGCATTGGCGATGTTCGCGCTGATCACGTTCAAACGAGCGCGCTGCGCGGTGAGACCCGAGGCGCTGATCTTGAACGCTTGGAACAGATTCCCGACCTTCATCGCAATTCCTTTCATTTATCCGAGCGCGCGGCCGCGAATCGCCGCTTTCATTTGCGCGTAAGCGCGGGTGACGAGCTCGGCCGCGACCGTGTAGCGCACGGTGTTCTCGGCAATGGAGGCCATCTCCCGATCGATCTCCACATCGTTGATGCCGTTTCCGGACACTTCCGAAGACGGATGGGCGAGGACCGTCTTTCCAGTGGGCAGCGCTGCTCCGGAAGGCAGGTGACGCGAATTCGTCTGCGAAAGCTTGCCGGCTGTTTCCGTGCGCAGCGCCAACTGCAAGTCTTCTTCGAAGCGCAGCTCGCGAGCGTGGTAGCCGGGCGTTTCGGCATTGGCCACGTTCGCCGAGTGCACGCGCCCGCGCTCCGAGTAGGCACCCAGCGCCGTCTTCAAGAGGCGCAGCTTGTCGTCGCCGAACAGGATTTTCTCGATCATCGCCCCACCTCCTCGATGGAGATGCCAGCGCTCTTGAATTCGCGGATCTTGTTGCGGATCGTGCGTACGCTGACTCCGAGCGCTTTGGCCGCATGCGTGCGGTTGCCGCGATGGCAGCGCAAGGCGCCGCGGATCGCGGCGCGCTCGATTTCCTGAAGCGTGCGCCCGTCCCAAGAGATGTCGTCCGCCGAGGGAGACGGCAGATCGAGAGCCAAATCCTGGGCGCGGATTCTTCCGTCGCGATGCATGAGGAGCGCGCGCTCGAGCGCGTTCTCGAGCTCGCGCACGTTGCCCGGCCAAGGATGCTTCTGTAGCATGTCCAGCGCGTCCGGCTCGAGCTCGGGGCGCGGCAGATCGTGCTCGGTCGCTTTGCGGGAGAGGATTCCGGAGGACAGCGCGGCGATGTCTTCGCTGCGCGAACGGAGCGCGGGAACGTCGATGCGCACGACGTTCAAGCGATGGAAGAGATCGGCGCGGAAACGTCCGCGCGACACTTCGCCGGCCAAGTCGCGATTCGTCGTCGCGATGATGCGCACGTCGACGGAAACGGATTCGGCGCCCCCGACCTTGCGCACTTCCCTCTCTTGCAAGACGCGCAGCAGCTTCGCCTGCAGCGCCGCGGAGATCTCGCTGATCTCGTCCAGAAGCAGTGTGCCGCCGTCGGCCAATTGGAAGAGACCGCGCGTGGTGCGCACCGCACCGGTGAACGACCCACGCTCGTGCCCGAACAACTCCGACTCCAAGAGCCCTTCGGCCAGCGCGGCGCAGTTCACGCGCACGAACGGCTTGTCGGCGCGCGTGCTCCGGCGGTGAATCTCGCGGGCCAACACTTCTTTGCCGCTGCCCGTTTCGCCCTGGAGGAGCACGGTGGCGCGAGAGCGGGCGATGCGGTCCACGACGGCGAGCACTTCCTGCATGGGCTGCGAGCCGGCGATGAGCTGCGGGACTTCGCCGGACTCTTCGGTGACGAGGATGCGGGCCACGGCGGTGATCACATCCGGATCGAACGGCTTTTCCAGGAAGCGATCGGCGCCTTCAGCGAGCAGCTCTTTGCGCAGCGCTTCGCCGGCGTGGGCGGACATCAGCACGGTTCGCGGGCGGTTGCCGCGCGAGCGCAGCCAGCGCAGGAGCTCGCCGCCGTCGCGGCCGGGCATGCGCACATCCAAGAACACGACGTCGAAGCGCTCGTGATCGAGAAGCGCCTTGGCGCGCGAGCCGTCTTCGGCGAGGCGGACGTCCCACTCCGCTCCCAACGTTTCCTGGAAGAGATCGCGCATCACCGGCTCGTCATCGGCCACGAGCACTCGTCCTCGCTTGGGCATCATCATGTAGCTCTCCTTCGCGGAAAGCGGACGGTCGCCCGCGTTCCCTTGGGCCTGCGTTCGAGCGTGATCGTCCCTCCCGCCTCGCGCACGATCTCGCGCACGATGGCGAGCCCCAATCCCCGGCCTTCACCTTTGGTGCTGAACCCGCGCGTGAAGAGGCGGCCGGCGGGTTCTTCGGGAAGTCCCCGGCCGTCGTCTTCCACGCACAGGAGGACGGTGTCGGCGGTCATCTCGACGCGCACCGACACGCGGCCGGATGGCGCGCATGCTTCGGTCGCGTTGCGCACGAGATTCGCCAGAACTTCGCGAAGCTTGGACGGCGAGAGCGGCGCATCGATGCCGGCCGGCACATCGATCGCGAACTCGATCGCGGTTCCTTCGGCCAGACTCTCGGCGCGTGCGAGCGCGCAAGTTTCCTCGGCGATCGCGCACGCATCGGCCGAGCGTGCCTGCGGCTCGATCCGTTCGCGCAGGATCACCTCGACCGCGCCCACGCCTTCGGCGATGCGGCCGGCAAGGCGCAGCGCCGTTTCGTTCCCCGGTACGTGGGCGAGCTCGCGCTGCAAGAGGATCGCGAGCCCGCGCACGCCCCCCAGGGGATTCTTCAGATCGTGCGCCAGATCGCGCAGGCGCTCGGCGAGTGCGAGCTCGCGGCGGCGCCGCTCGCTTTCGCGCGAACGCCACAGCTCGCGGTAGGCTTCTTCCAGCGTGCGCGCGCTGCGCTCCATCTCTTCGAGCGCATGCTGATAGCCGGCGTGCTCCGAGCGAAGGATCTCGCTCATTTGCTTTCTCCCCGCGTCGCAGCTTGCGCGCGATAAGCGGCGTGGGCGGAGGACAGCGCGGGTGCCGCGGCTTGACCGGCTGCGGCGGCGGCACGGCGCGGCCGCCAGACCGCGCGCTCGCGCAGAAGGACGCGACATTCTTCTTCGTGTTCCATCGCGTCCTCGAGCGTCTTTCCGATCGCGTCGAGGAGAGAGAGGAGCTCCCGGCAATCCTCCGCAGGCAAGGTCTGACGAGTTCGCTTCCACCACTCCCGGGCTCCCGACACCCTCTCCTCCTCTTCGCGAATCTCCTGCATGAGCGCTTTCTTCTGCACCAAGGTCGTATTCACTTCGCGCACTTCGCATCCGCCCTTCAGTTTTTGCACCGCTTGCGCGGAGAGACTTTGGATGCGCCGGTAGCGCGAGAGCGTGCGGCGGTACGCATCCACGAGGCGAACGAGCTGCTGGTGATCGGCGGCCAACTCACCCGCCATGAAACGCCTCTTTCTTCGCGGTGAGATCTTCCAAGCGCTGGCTGGTCTGCAAGAACCACGCGGCTTGCGCGGCGTAGAACGTCTGCGGATACGATTCCGAGGCTTCGCGATAGTGCTGGCGGGCGAGCTCGAGATGGCCTTCGCGATGGGCCAGATTGCCGAGCTGCAGCTGTGTCCAGGCGGCTTCTTCCGGATCGAGATCGGAATCGGCGGCCTCTTCGTACTGGCGGCGCGCTTCCTGGAATCGTCCCAGCGTGAACAAGCAGTCGGCGCGCAAGAGATGCGTGGATTGTTCGATCGACTTCGGCAAAGGATCGGCGGTGAGGAGATCGTCGATCGCCTTCAAGGATTTTTCCACCGCACCGCAATCCCAAAGGCAGCGCGCGCGCAACATCTTCGCGGCGGCGACCTTCTCAGGAGAAAGCTGCGGCATCACGTCTTCGAGAATTCCCAAGGCGACGAACGGCGCGCCGGCATTCGCATGCACTTCGGCGACCCGAACGCGATCTTCCATCGTCTTCCCGAAGAACGAGAGGCGCTGCACGACGGAGAGCGCTTCTTTCGGATGACCCGAGGCGACGCGCAGCTCGGCCAGGCGCAGCGAATCGGCGAAGGCCTCGGAATCATCGGACTTCAGTTGCAGCGCGCCGGCGAGCGCGCGTTCCGCTTCGGTGTAGAGACCACGTCCCGCCAAGAGCACCGAGATCGCGCGGAGATGCTCGCTGCGATCCTCATCGGAAAGATCCTGATGCAGTGCTTCGGCGTGCTCGCGAAACTCGTTCAGCCAAGAGAGAAAATCATCGAAGCTGGGCTCGTCTGCGTTCGTCGTATCCGCCGCCGGCGATTTGTCGGAGAGAGAGAATGCCGGCGCCGGTGACGGAGTCGGCGCCGGCGGTGCATCGGAGTCGAAATCGATCACGATGCGGGCGGGGTCCTGCAGCGCGAACGAGCTGCAGCGAAGCTTGGGACCGGCGCCTTCGACGCGCAGCACTGCGCCGCGCGCACCGGTGCGAAGCTCGGCGCGGGTGATGCGCCCGTCGTTCACGTCGAGCGGCGCGGGAAGCGAGCTCGTGGACGCGCCCAGGAAGTGCACTTCGACCCCGGGCCGGTCGGCCAGCTCGACGACGAGGAATTCCACGCTCTGATCGAGAAAGATCACCAGCCGCGAGGATTCCGGCCGCGCTTCCACCGCTTTCAAATCCAAGATGTGCGCGTTCGCCGGAAACGTCTCCGGCGCGGATGCCGCCGTGGCGAACATTCCGAACGTTGCCACCGAGAGAAACAAGGGCAACCGCGATGCGATGCTCATCGATCCCGCTCCTTCCAGGAAAACCTTGCCGGTGTCGCCAACTGCAAAGGGAAGGCCAGGATCTGCAAAAGATGATCGGGGAATCGCGCCCACGCTCGAACGCGTTGCGCATCAAGCGAATGCAGCGGGTGCGCGGCGCGCGCGAAAGCGGCGCCGCACACGAAACTACGCGAGCGGAGTGGTCAGCTTTTGGTCGAGCCGACCGGGAATTGGCCGCTCTCTTCTCGGAAGGCGCGTTCGGGATCGGCAGGATATTCCGCCGTCTCCAAGACGGGCTCCTCGGTTTGCAGCTTGTCGCGCAACGTCTGCCGGGAGATTCCCAAGAGCTTCGCCGCGCGCGACTTGTTGCCGCTGCACCACTGCAGCGTGCGGCGAATGTGATCGTGCTCCACCTCGCGCAACGGGCGCGGAATGAACGGCGCCGACTCCGGCTCGGCCTGCGCCGCGGAGCGCGGTGCGATTTCGAGCGGGAGATGTCCTTCCAAGATCACGTCGGTCGATTCCAAGAGAATGGCGCGCTCGATCACGTTGCGCAGCTCGCGCACGTTGCCCGGCCAGTGGTAGCTCTGCAGGAGGCGCCGCGCGCCGGCGGAGAATCCGCGCACGGTTCGATTGAGCTCGCGATTGAAGTGCTGCACGAAATAGCTCGCCAAGAGCGGAACGTCTTCCAAGCGTTCGCGCAGCGGCGGAATCGTGACCGGCACGACGTTCAAGCGGAAGAACAGATCTTCGCGGAAGCGCCCTTGCTGCGCTTCGCGCTTCAAGTCGCGATTCGTGGCCGCGATGATGCGCAGCTCCACCTCGATGTCCTGCGTTCCGCCGACCCGGCGAAACGATTTCGTCTCCAGCACGCGCAAGAGCCGCGCTTGCAGCCCGACCGGCATCTCGCCGATCTCGTCCAAGAACAACGTGCCGGAGTTCGCGATTTCGAGCAGCCCGCGCTTTTTATCGCGCGCGTCGGTGAAAGCGCCCTTCTCGTGGCCGAACAGCTCGGACTCCAAGAGCGTTTCGGGAAGCCCGGCGCAATTGATCGCCATGAATGGGCGGCGCTCCGTTCCCTGCGAGCGGAAATGAATCGCCTTGGCGACGAGCTCTTTGCCAGTGCCGCTCTCTCCCTGGATCAAGATGGTCGAAGACCCGCTGCCGGCGACTTTCTCGATGATTTCGAGCACGGCCCGCATGCCGGGTGCGTTGCCGATGAGAAAGCGGTCCGTGTCCCGCGTGCCGAACTGGATCTGGCGCGCAGTGCGCGCTTCGCGCGCGGTCTCGATGTTGACCATCGCATCGGCGACAAGCGCGGTCACGTTCTCCAGCTCGAACGGTTTGGTGAGGAAGTAATACGCACCCATCTGGATCGCGCTCGAGGCGGAATCGATCCCGGCGTAGGCCGACATCATGATCACGATCGTCTCGGCGTGCTGGCGGCGGATCTCGCCCAGAACCTGCAAGCCGTCGCGGCCGGGAAGACGCACGTCCAAGAACACGAGGTCGCACGGCTCGGAGCGCAGGATGCGCAGGCCTTCCTCCCCCGAATCGGTGTCCAGGACGGTATGGCCGCGCTCTTCGAGCGCGAGCTTCAACGACCATCGCAGGTTCTTTTCATCGTCGACGATCAGGATGCTGGCCATGCGCCTCCTCCTCGGAAAGCGGCGAGCCCGGTTCTCACCGGAAGCGCCATCACCGCCGCGTGCGGCTCACCGGTCGGCTTCTCGAAGCGAATCGATCCTCCATGGCGGCGGACGATGTGCTCGGAAATCGAAAGTCCCAACCCCGTTCCCCCCGTCTTCGTCGTGAAGAACGGATCGAAGATCCTCTCGCGCAACGCCGGAGGAACTCCCTCTCCGCCGTCCTCGATGCGGACGTGCAAGGTCGCCGCCTTCGGCGCGAGCGGCTCGACGCCGGCGCGCACCTCTCTCCCGGGCGGCGTCGCCTCGATCGCGTTCCAGATCAGATTCAGGAGAACTTGAAGGATCTGGTCGCGATCCGCAAGACAAGTGACGCTCTCCCCGGAAGCTTTTCTCAAAAGAACACGCAGATCGGCGGCCTTTCCGCGGGCCAGCTCGATGGCGCGATCCAGAAGATCGCCCATGTCCACCGGCTCGGGTTGAGGGTCGGCGGGCTTCGCGAACGAAAGCAAGCTCGAGACGATGCGATCCAAGCGGCGGCTCTCTTCCAGGATGACATCGACGAAGCGCAGGCGATCGTCTTCGGGGGAAAAGCGCGAGCGCAGAAGCTCGGTCGTGGTGCGAATGCCGGCCAGAGGATTGCGGATCTCGTGCGCGACGCCGGCGGAGAGCCGGCCCAAGGAAGCCAAGCGTTCGGCGCGGCGCATCTCTGCTTCCACTTCCTTGCGCCGGGAAAGATCGAACACGAGCGCCAAGATCGCCGCGTCTTCGTCGCCCTCGCGCACGAGCGAGGCGCGAATCGAAACCGGGATCGCGGTGCCGGTCGCGCTGGTCAGATACGTCTCGATCTCGTCGTGCGAAGGGAGGGTGCGGATCGTTTCGAAAATCTCGACGAGATGGGGATCGCGCGCGAACAGCTCCTCGATCGGGCGCCCGGTGATCGAGCTCGCCGGAATTCCCAAGAGCGCAGCCAGTGCGGGATTGGCAAGCGCGACGCGTCCTCGGGCGTCGATCTTGAGGAGGCCGCCGCGCAGGGAGCGCAGGGCGCGGTCGTTCTCGAGCTGGCGCTCGGCGCGCGCTTCCGCGGCCATCCGCGCCGCCAATCCGTCGGCGGCGAGTGCCAACGTCGCCCGCGCGTCGTCGCCGAGAGTGGCCGGCGCATTCGCCGGGAACAGCGCGACCATTCCCCAATCGGGAACGCGCTCTCCAAAAGGCAGCCACATTCCGCGCGTCTTCTTGCGCGACGACGAGGTGCGCGAAGGACGAGCCCACTCTTCCGCGCGGCGCGGCACCTGGGTTCGCGCATTGCGCGAAGAGATACGCCAAAGTCCTTCGATTGCGCCCTCTTCCCCGTCGCGGCGAACGAGCGCGGCGCCGCTCGCGCCGAGCGCCTGGCCCACGACGCACGCGAAGCGCTCGCCGAACGAATCGGCCGGGCCGGGTGCGGCGAAAAAGCGCGCCAGCGCCTGCTGGCGGCGCAGATGCTCGACCTCGCGCGCGAGCGAGACGTTCGTCTCGCGCATCGTCTTGGCATGCGCCAAGACGAGTGTGGCGAAGCGCCGGCGCTCTTCGTCCAAGCGGCGATTTGATTCGCGCAAGAGACCGGCGAATTCCTCCGAGTCTTCCAGCATCGCGCGGCGCTCGAGGAGCTCGGCCAGCGCCGCCAACACCGGCGTGCCGTCCTCTCCCCAAGGCAGCGCACCGCGCGTGGAGTCGCCATCATTGCCGAACACGAGAATGGAATCGGGACGCGGGGTGTGCGCGAGCGCTTCGGCGATCCAAGCATCGAGGCCGGGGCACTGCTCGTCGACGAGAACGAGATCGGCATTGCGTACGCCCTGATCGCCGGGCGATTCGCAGACTTCGATTTCGGCGCGATCGGCCAGAAGCCCCACCCACGACGCGGCACGCGTGCGCCGCTCTCGATCGGGTGTGGCCAGCGCGACGCGCCCTTTCTCCTTCACGCCGTCGCTCCTCCGCGATCGCGTGGATGATCCCGTACCGAGCGCTGCAGTCGATAGATGTAGCGCGAGATTCTCTCCTGTACCCCGTCGGAAGCGGAGAGGAACTCGAGCGCTAAAAACCAAGTGCCGCGCGCACCCGGTGTCGCGCGGCCGGCGTCGCGCAGCACCTCGGCGCGCACGAGCGCGGGAACGCGTCCGTCGGGAATCTCCAAGAGCACGTCCAAAAGCGATCCGTCGGGATAGAGCTCGGGCGACTCGACCAGCATTCCTCCGCCGGAGAGATTCACCGACAGGCCGCGGCCCGGTGGGCCGGGAGGCGGTGTGCCGGGGATCGGGGCGGAAGGGTCGATCGCGACCGGGAACGCCGCGCCGATGCGAAAGAAGCTGCGGCGCTGCACGCGGCGCACTTCCCCCTCCGGCATGGAGATCAAGATCGTCGGGATCGTTCCCGGATAGCGCTCCAGAATGGTGCAGCGATATTCGTAGTGCGCGCCGGACGCGCTGAAGTGCACGTCCAGGGATTCGCCGGGCGGGATCGGCAGAATCGTGGCGCGAAAGGAAGGAGCGTAGACACGGAAGCCGTCTTTGCGGCGCTCCAGCACCTTGGTGATGTAGGACCCTTCGAATGGGCCGCGCGGAATGAACAAGAGAATGCGCTGATTGAGTGCCGGCAGAGCGCCGGACCCCTCCGGTCGAGAAGGCTTCACCGCCACGTCGTCTTCCTCCCCATCCACTGCTCGATGAGCTTGGCCACGCTAACAACGTTCATCGTTGCTCGTCAACGCGCTTGCCCTTGGTGGCCCAAGATTGCGCATATCCGGACAATCCGCGGCTGCCCTTGGCCATGGCCGACATCTCTTCCTCGAGCGCGGTGCGCGCTTCGCGCAAATGCCGCTCCGCTTCGCGGTCGACGCGCAGGATTTCGCGCAGCCGCGTCTCGTCGGACGGTTCGAGCGCGCCGATCGCAATCTCCTTCAAGAGCTCGTTGCGCTTCTCCAGGAGAAGCTCGACCTCGCCCAACGACCCGCTCGCCGCCGCTTTGCGCAGCGCCCGGGCCAGCACTTCGAGCTGGCGAATCCACGGATCGGAAGAGGGCATCATCCCCGCACGCGAATCCCGGGGCGAAGTCCCGACGCCGCGCGCGGCGCGCTCTCCTCGACCTTCATCTGCGACCATCCCGAGCGAAGCTCGGCCAAGACCTGCCGCGCCTCGCGCAGTCCCTGGTCGGCGCGCTCGAGCGCGGTACGATGGATGCGATCGATCACGAACAAATAGTGCTGCAGGAAGCGCTGCGCCAAATCGCCGGTATCGAAATTCAGAGCCGACATGAGCCCGAACACCACGGTCTGCGCTTTGTGCAGCGCAGCTTCGTGATCGGCACCGCCGCCGAGCGCCGCTTCGGCTTCCTCGAGCGCGGAGATGGCCGCATCGAAAGCGCGCAACACGAGCGCGTGCGGGCTCGACGTCGTCACGTCGATGGAGCGATAGGCGTCGATCGAAGAGCTCACGCGTCCTCCCTAGCGTTTGGATGAATTGCCGCTCGAGATCTGCGACAACGACGAGATTTGCGCGGCGACGAAGTTGCCTTGGCTTTGCAGCTGGGCGAGCGCGGATTCGAGCCGCGCATAACGCTGGAAGAGACGCGCGCGCCGCTCTTCGAGCAGCTCCTGCTTCGCGGTGATCGAGGCGGCGAAGCGATCGATCTGCCCTTGCACCGTTTTCTCGACGCGTCCCAAGACTCCCGAGGTCACGTCGGTGAGCGAGAACAGCTCGCGCGAGACCATGCGCCCCACGCCCTCCGAAAACGTCGCGTTCGCAGTGAACGGAGCGGTGCTCGTCACGCGGAAGGAGATCCCCTTGAGCGGGGAATCTTCGTCGGCGATGGAAAGGACCGCGCCGTCGCCGGTCGCGGCGATGCCGTCGATCGTTCCGGCGACATCCTTTCCTTCGAACGAGACGTTGACGGCGCCGGAGAATCCCAAGTCGAGGGCGAACGATCCCTCCGGAACGACGAGCTGAAATGTCTGGGCGCTTCCCTCGCGCTCGGACGTGATGCGCAGCGTTCCCGTGCTCCCCGCGCCCGGCTCGAACGAGACTGTCGCCTGCAGGCGGTCGAGCTCCTCCGATCCGTCGATGGCGGCTTGAATCGCGGCGGCGAGCTCGGCGCCGGTCGCGAAGTCGCTGTGCTCCACGTGCAGCAATTCCGACATCGTGCCGTTGATCGAGATCTTGAAGGCATCGTTCGAGTCGTCGATCGTCAAAGGCGAGGCGAAGTCGATCGCGTCCCCTTCGATGACCGCGTTCGAGGCCGCCTGCGTCACCACCACGGCCAGCGTGCGCCCGGCCAGGGCCACATTCTCCGGTGCGGTGATCCACTCCAGTCCTTCGGCGTCGATGCGGGCGCGCGGACGGAAGAGATCGGCGGTCGCGTCGAAATTCTCGGCCAGCGCTTCCGTGAACCTCGCTTCGTCGAACGTGAGCGTGCCGTCGTCGCCGGATTGGATGCCGATCGAGAAGAGTGTGCGGAACGCCGAACCCTGGGTGCCGTCGATCATGCGCGTCACGCGCGAGCGCAATGCACCGGTGATCCCGGTGAGCGTCGCATCTCCCAGAAGCGGCGGGCGCTCGCCGGTTTCGGGATCGTAGTCGAACTGCCCGTTCACGAACGACATGACCGTGTTGTAGCGATCGATGAACGTCGACACGGCTTCTTTCAAGCCTTCGACATCGCGCGAGACGTCGATGGTGACCGGCTCGCTCGCTTCGGTGAGCGCGTGCACGGTGACGTCCAGCCCTTCGATCAGATCCTCGAATGTGTTCGTGCTCGAGTAGAGGTCCAGCCCGCCGTCGCCGCCGAACTGAATGTGCGCGTCCTGTGCGGCGCGAATCGTGGTGAAGGCCGGCGCTTCGCCGCCGGCCAGCGACGAAGTGATTTCCAGCGCGGCCTCGGTGCCGGTGTCGTTTCCGGTCACGACCAAATGGACGACGTCTTCCCCCTGTGCATCTTTTCCGGAAACGAGCGCGGCGGTAGCACCCAAGTCCGCCGCGTTGATCTGCGCGGCCAGTCCTTCGAGCGTCGTGCCAGCCTCGATGGTGAGCTCGGTTTCGTCGTCGCCGACCGTCACGGTGAGCGTGCCCGCGCCGACGAGAGCTTCGCTCGAGGAGAAATCCTGCGAGCGAATCTGCGCCGACGCCGCGAGCGCGATCACGGAGAGAGCCTGCGATCCCAACGCGGCCGAGCCGGAAGCTTGCGCGGTCACGATCTCTTCATTTGAGGAGACGACGGAAAGCGCATTCCACAACGAATCGCGGCCGAGCCGGTCGGACTCGACCTTCATCGAGATCAAAATGGCTTCGAGAGACTTCCATGCGGAAAGGCGCGCGGTGGATTCGGCCTGTCGCTTTTGAAGAAGTAAGAGCGGCCCGGACTGGGCCTTGATCGTGGCGTCGATGAGCGCGGCGGTGTCGATTCCCGAGACGAGCCCGGAAATGAAGTTCGTGCTCATACCCTCTCCCTTCCCTCTCGCCGCCCGTTCGTCCGGAGGGGAGCCTTACGGCTCCCCATCCGGTGAACGCACGAAGTGCTATCCGATCAGGCGAAGAACCGCTTGGGGCAGCGCGTTCGCCTGCGCCATCATGGCGATGCCAGTCTGCGAGAGAATCTGCAGACGGGTAAACTCGGCCATCTCCAGCGCGAGATCCGCATCGCGGAACGTGGATTCCGCGGACTTGAGGTTCTCGGCGGCGACGCGCAGGTTCGCCAAGTTGGATTCGAGCGTGTTTCTCTGGAACGCACCGAGCTCGGAGCGCTGAGAAGACACGTCGTTGATCGCCTTGTCGATCAGGAGCAGCGCATCCTGCGAGCCCTGAGCGGTGCGAACGTCGATGTCGTTCAAGCTGTCGTACAAGGACTTGTTCGCCACGCCGGCGCCCAACTGATCCGCGGCCATGTTCTGGACGCCGATCTTCACGCTCTGGCCGTAGTTGCCGCCGACCTGGAACACGAGCGCGGAATCGATCACGGAGATCGAAGCCGAGCCAGCGGTCACATCGTTGCCGAAGATGACCGAGAGCTTTCCGCTCGAAACCAAACCGGAATGCAGCGTGGACTCGATGCCCGCGCGCATCGTGACGGTGTCGCCGTTGTCGAGCGAGGCGTCGAACGTCGCCGCGCTGATGGTGAGGTCGATCGTCGCGCTCTTGAAGTCTTCTTGAGCCGCGCCGGTCGTGTCGATGTCGACCGATCCGCCGATGCCGTCCAGAAGCGTGATGGTGCCCGGCGTGTTGGTCAGCTCTTGAGTCTCACCGGAGTCGAGCTGGATCGTCGCCGTCGTGCCGTCCGAGCCGGCCAACGTCGTCATGCCGAGCTCCGACTGCGTGAGGTTCGTGCCGTCGACGGAGAGCGAGATCTCATTCGTGCCGCCGACATCCGTCGAGCGGATGCGCAGCGAGCCGTCGAGCTCGACGGACGCGATGAAGCTGGTCGCCTGCGCGTTGATCGCGTTGGCGATGTTCGCGGCCGTATTCACGGTGTCGGAAGCGAACGTGATCTGCTCGACCGTTGCGCCGTTCGTGATCGTGAGCAGAGCGCCGGACTCGATGATCGCTTCGCCCAAAGTCTGATCGCTCTCGATGAACGCGGCGGTCGCCGCGCGAATTGTCACCGTGTGCACGCCGGCGTTGAGGCCGGTCGGAATCGGATCCACCGTGGAGTCGATGCCGGCGTTCGAAGCCGCCGTCTCATCCACGAAGATGCCTTCGGGGGCCACGACGTTGGAGATGTTGACCGTGTGCGTGCCCGAAGCGAGTGTGGACTTCGACGCGCGGTCGAGACCGATCGTCGACGCGCCGAGGATCGAGACGCGGTTGTTCGTGGAGCCGTTCAAGAGGAACTTGGTGCCGAACTGCGTCGTGTTGGCAATGCGGCTGATCGTGTCGAGCGAGGAGCGGATCTGCGCTTGGTCCGCTTCGAGCGCGTCGGAATCGTTCACGCCTTCGTTCGCGGCATGAATCGCCAGCTCGCGCATCGTGGTCAAGAGATTGTGGATTTCGTTCATGGCCGCTTCGGCGGTGTTGATCATCGAGCTGGCCTGCTCGGAGTTCTCCACCGCTTGATTCAAGCTGGCCACCTGCGCGCGCAGCTTCTCGGAGATCGAAAGTCCGGCCGGGTCGTCAGACGCGGAGTTGATCTTCAATCCAGAGGACAGACGCTCGAGCGTCCGATTCATCATGAAATCGTTGCTCACCAGGTGCCGCCAGGTATTCAGAGCACCCTGGTTGTGATTAATGCGCAAACTCATTCGAGAAACCTCCGTGTTTCGCGTCGACGCGCGGGCATCCGTGCCCGCTCGTGGGGATCTTCGGCCGGATGAAAAAAAATCGAAGAGGGGACGCCGGTACGCCTACCTCTTGGGTTGACCACTCTCAATCGGCGAATTGGCAGACTTGCTTGAGCAAAGGACGAGCGGGAGCTAGCTCGGGAGTGCGCTCGAAACGGCGGGAGCGAGGGCGCGAAGTCCCTCGCGGGCGCTGGCCAGGCTTGGTTCCAAACGCAGAGCCTCTTCGTAGCCGACCCGGGCGGCTTGGGGCTCACCCATTTCGCGATAACAGTCGGCCAAACGGGAGACGATGCGCGGCTCTGGGCCGAAGCGCTTCAAGTGCGCTTCGAGCGCGTCGCGGGCCGGTTGGGGCAGTCCCAAAAGGAGGAGCGCCTCGCCGGCGAGTGCTTCCGTCCCGGCAGGCAACGGCCGCCCATGGGCTTGGTCCGCTGCCTTCGCCAAATGCTCGAGCGCAAGCTGCGGGAACCCGTGCTCCAGCTGGCAAGCCGCCATGCCAACTCGCGTTTCGGGAATGTCGGCGCAGGCCAACGCTTTCGAGTAATGGATGAGGGCGCCGGGGCGATCTCCGCGGCGAAGCGCGAGATGTCCAAGATGGAGCGGCGCCGCCCAGCTGCGCGGATCGAGCACCGCCGCCGTTTCGAAGAGAGACCGCGCCTGATCGAGATCGCACTGGAGAAACGCGAGCGTTGCCCGAAGGAGCACGAGCTCGGCGTCCTCGCCCGGCGGATCGGTGAGCGAATTCAGGAGTGCGCCGGCCTCGTCCAGACGCAGAGCCCCCAAGAGCGCCCGCGCGCAGGCTCGCTTCGCCGAGCCGTCTTCGCGATCTGCCTCCAGAATCTCCTTATAAAGGTAGACCGCGTCGGCCGGGCGCCCGAAGAGCTCGCACAGCTCGCCCAATTGCAGCCGGATGGCGCGCCGGATTCCGGCGACCGGCACCGGCAGGCTCCCCGATCGAATCGGGAGCCGGCGTGCTTCTTCCAAAAGACGAAAGGCACCGGCGAGATCTCCCTCGGCGCGCAAGCGCTGCGCCAGGAAGAAGCGCGCCAAGGGATCGCCGCGATCGGCGTCGACCGCTTCGAGCAGGAGCTGCCGCGCTTCTTCCCCACGCCCCAGCCGCAGCGTGAGCTGAGCGCTCAAGACCCGCAGCGCTTGGATCACGTCGGCGGGGCTTCCCGGCGGCGGATTGGCGACGGTGCGCCGCGCAATGCGCGCACCGTCTTCGAGATCTCCGGTGCGCGAAGCAGCTTTCACGAAGTGATAGAGCGCGGTGAGATTGCGATCATCTTCTTGGATCTCGCACCGCAAGAGCTGCACATTGCGCCGCGCCTTGCGCATCACTTCCGCGGGATCGAGGTAGCCGCGATGGCGAATCGCGATGTCGAGCGTCGCCGTCGTGACTCCGCTGCGGGTGAGCTGCGGCAGGATCTGCTCGTGCACCCGTCCGGTGAAGCGATGGCGCGGATCGCTCGGAAAGACGCGCAATTGAAAGCACGAGCTCACCGCGTGCGGGTCGGGATCTTCGTTGATCAAGAGCAGAAGGAGCGCGGTATTCGGGCGGGCCAGCGCCGCTTCGCGAATGCGCGGCAAATCTTCCCGGGCGAGGCGGTCGTCGGCATCGAGCCACAACACGTGCGAAGTGCGCACTTCCTCCAAGCCGCGATTGCGTGCGCGGGAGAAATCGTCGCACCACGCGTCCTCGATCACGCGCGCGCCCGCGGCGCGGGCGGTCTCGATCGTGCCGTCGGTCGAGCCGGTATCGACGATCACGATGTCATCGATCGCACCCGCCAAGATCGGCAGGAGCTCTTCCAAATTCGCGCGCTCGTCGCGAACGATGAGCGCCGCGGTCAGCCCCTCTTTCATGAATCCTTGCGCCTCGATTCCAAGAGCCTCTTCATCGCCGCGGGATCCGCCGCCGAAGCACGCGCGGCCTCCATCGCGGCTATGATCTGCGCGCGAATCTCTCCGCGGTGCACCGCAATGTGCCGCGGAGCCTCGATCCCCAGTTGAATCGTATCGCCCTTCACGGAAAGCACCCGCACCACGACGTTCTCCCCGATCGCGATGTGCTCTCCGGGGCGGCGGCTCAGGACGAGCATGACGCACCGGCCGAAGCGCCCCCGAAGAGCTCGATCGTTCCGTGCGATTCCTCATGGGAGACGCGCTGTACGCCGCGCCGCGTGCGCGGGGCGAGAATGATCGGTCCGCGCAAATTGAGCTGCGGCGGCCGGTCTCCCGCTGCGGGAAGAATGACCGTGGCGAGAATCCTCGCGTCGTCGGCATCGAAGGAGCCCAGCGCCTGCAGATCCTGCGCGGAGAGCTCCAGCGCGTAGTCGGAGAGCAGCGCGCCCGGCGGCGCCACGACGAGCGCGAACGCGGGATTGTCCGCACTGCACATCAAGAGAAAAGGATCCGCATTGGCGATGGGCACGAATGCGAACTTGTGCAAGTCGGGAACTCCGATAAGGCCTTCCGGAAAATCCCACAGCTCGGCCTCAGGAACGACGGCGCCTTTCGCGAGCGGATGCTCGACCCGCATGATGCCTCCCGGTTTCATCGAATGTAGTCGAAGAGATTTTGATCGTAGAGACGCGCTCCGACGGAGAGCGCCGCATTGTACACGGTCTGCGCTTGGGCCAGCTCGAGCGACTCCTTGGCGAGATCGGCATCTTCGATGTCGGCCAAGCGAATGGTGAGATTCGTGTCCTCGTCGAGCAGGCGATCGCGCAGCTGCAGCACTTGGCGGGCGCGCGAGCCGTACGATCCGCGCATTCCCGCCGTCCCTTCGATCGCGCTGGTGAGATCGCGAATCGCGCGATCCATCGCCTCGTGATCGCGCGCGGAAACGGCCGTGGCCGCTTCTTCCAAGAGCGCGAACACATCGCGCGGGGACGCGATACCGGTGAGGCCCATCGCTTGCGCGCTCCCCGGCGCGGCATCGTCGGAGATGCTGAGCGTGGTGTGCAGCTTGCCGCTTTCGAGCGTGATGCGGTCGGCGGAAAGATGCGCGCGCAAGCCGAGCGAGGTCCCGTTCGCAGTCGTCGCGTGCTCGATCATCTGCAAGAGATCGCCGACCGTGTTGGCGCTCGCGGGATCGATCTGTGCCGAGAGCGTGCCCGTCTCGCTCCCGACGCACAGGGTCCAGGTGCCGGGGGCGATCCCCGCCCCGCGGAAGAGCAGCGCGGTCGGTGTGTTCTCGGTGAGCACGGGATCGAGATCCCGTCCCTCGATCGAGGCGGTGTCGGAGACGTTCGCGATTCCCAAGTCGGCGGCGAGCGTTCCCCCATCCAAGTCTTCGACCGAGAGCGTGGATCCGCCACCAGTGTCGGTCAGAAGGATCGCTTCGCGATCGGGATCGATCGAGGCCACGATGGAGGTGCCGGCATCGTTGATCGCGCGAACGACGTCGCCGATCGTGGTCGCGCTCAAGAGATCGAGATCGGCGGCGACACCGTTCGAGTCGGTGATGCGGATGCGGCCCGTCATGACTCCTTGACCGCGATCGAGATCGGAGAGCGGCGTGATCGAGGAGATTGCCGGATCCAGATCGACCGTTCCCTCGAGGCGGGCCGACACGGTTTCGAACGCCTGCGGTCCGGTGAGATTGATCGCCACGCGCAGACCGCGGCCCAGCTCTTCGATGAGCTCGCCGCGATCGCCGCGATACACGACCGATCCGGCACCGCCGGAATACGCGGGTTCGGTGGTGCTCTGTCCGGCGAAGATGCGCCGGCCGGCGGAGTCCCGGTTGGCGAGCTGCAGCAAAGACTCGATCATCGAACGCAGCTCGAGCGCCTGCGCGTCCGCACCGGCCTCGTCATTCGTGTCGTTCATGCCGGCGACGACGAGCTCCTTCGCATGAGCGAGGAGATCGGAGATCTCCTGCAGCGAGCCTTCGGTCAAGCTCATGAAGGCCACCGCCCCGGAGGCGTTGTCGCCGTGCGCCTGAATGCGGGCCAGCTCTCCCCGCATCGAGAGCGCCTTCGAGAGTGCGAGCGGATCGTCGGAGGGGCGCGTGAAGTTCTTTCCGGTCGCGAGGCGCTGCTGAGCGGCGGCCAAGCGGGAAAGGGCGCGCGCCGATCCGTTCAAGACCGCGCGGGCCAAAAGATTTTCGGTGATGCGCATGAAATCCCCGTTCGTCAAATGGCGAGCAGCGTCGCGGTCATCTCGTCGGCGATGGAGATGAGCTGCGCGGACGCTTGATAGGAACGCTGGAAGCGAAGCAAGTTCGCTCCCTCTTCGTCGAGCGAAACTCCGGAAGCGGACTCGCGCTCGGCGCGAATCGCATCGAGCACGATCTCCTGTCCGCGCGCCAGATCGTTCGCTTCGCGCGCCCGCCCGCCGAGGTCGACGACGACCGCGTTCAAAAGCGATGCGGGGCCCCCGCGCGTGCTGCGCAGCGCGGCGATGTCCAGCGCGATCGCATTGTCGCCGGCCGCCGAAGTGCGCCCGGTGGAAATGCGCGCCGGATCCTGCGCCAAGATCGGATTCAGGGCGATGGTTCCGGCGGCGTTCGTCACCTCGTCGCGACTGGCGCTGCTCACGAAAAAGGCGTTGCCGGAGCCGCCCGAGGAATTCGTGCCCTGCTGGTAGATCGCGTTCACGTCGCGGAAGAGACGCGCGGCGAATTCGTCCAAGCCTTGGATGGCGGCGGCGAGATCTTCATCGCGCGCTTGCAGAAGACCGCCCAATCGTCCCTCGAGCTCGTCCAATCCCAAGCTGCGGCCGCCCAACATCGGAACGTTCGGCGTTCCTTCGTCCCACGCGATCTCTGCGGAGATGCCGGCTTGCACGAGGACGCGCCCGCCCAAGCGCAACGTCGCCGTTCCGTTCGTTTCGATCGAGGCTTCCGCCCCCACGAGATCGTTCAGCGTTTCGATGACCGCGTCGCGGCGGTCGGCGAGATCTCCGAGCGAGGTTGCGCCGCGCGCTTCGCTGGCCATGATGCCATGGTTCAAGCGCTCCAGTTCGTGGATCGCGCGGTTCGCGCCGTCGACCACGCTGCGCATTTCACCCGACAGCGCGTCGCGCTTTTCCACGAGGCTCTGGCGCGTGGAGCGCATCGTCTGCACGAGCGAGGTTGCGGTGCGCGCGACCGTATCACGCGCCCCGGAATCTTCCGGAGAGGAGGCGAGATCGTCCCACGCGGTGAAGAATTGCTCCAAGAACGTTTGCATGCCGCCCTCGGCGGGATCGCCGAAGGTGAGCTCGGCTTCGGACAAGACAGCGGCCCGCGCGGAATAGCGCGCGCTCAAAGGGATCTCGCGCTGCGCGGACAGCTCCAGGAAGCGGTTTTCCACGCGGCGGATCGTGTCGATGCGCACCCCGGTGCCGAGCGCGCCGAACGCGGTCAGCTCGGGAAGCGTCGGCCCGGTCTCGACGCGCTGGCGGTGATAGCCGGGCGTCGCGGCGTTGGCGATGTTGTGCCCCGCGGTCTGCAGCGCGGCTTGCTGCGCCAAGAGCGAGTTTCGACCGAGCTCGAAAATTCCGAAGAGTCCCGGCATCGCGCCCCCTTACGCTTTCTCGTTCACCGATCCCGGCGGATCGCCGGGAAGAATTCCCAAACGGCGGCGAAATCCGAGCCGCGTCTCGGTGAGCCCGTCACGCCGGCTGGTCACGAAGCGCTGCACGCGGTTTTCGCGCGACACGCGCTGCGCCAAATCGCGCAGCTCGCGAGTGAGCTCATCTTCGGCCGGAATCGCGCCCACTTCCTTCAAGCAATGCGCTCGTTCCCGTTCGAGCGCCCTCAACTCCTGCAGCGTGGCCGCCTGCTCGGCCAAAATGCGCTCGAAGCGAAGGGCGTCGTTCGTGCGCAACGCTTCGTTCCCTTCCGTCGTCGCGGCGAGAAGCCGGCGATAGCCCACGGCCTGTCCGCGCGCGATGTCGCGCAAACGATCCAAGGCTTGGGCAAATGTCTCCGTCATGCGACCCTCCGGCGCGTCCACATCATCCGATTCTCCGGAAAGCGCGGGCCTGCACCGCCGGGGACTGCGTGCTCTCGGGCCGCGCGATTTCATGAACTGGCGTTTCGGCGCCTTCGTCCTGCGACTTCAATTTCTTCTCCATGCTCTTCATGACCGCATCGGCCAATCCGAACGGGCTCTTCGCCGCGCACGCGCGGGAGAGCTCAGTGTCGAGCATGGTGCGGAAGATCTCGTCCGAGGCGGATTCTTCGAAGAGCCCGCCGGACGGAACCGTCTTGCGCATCGCCGAGAGAAGATTGGCCACCACGACGCTTTCCAGCTCCCGCGCCGCGCGCTGCACGCGCTCGCGCTCGGAAAGCCCGCTGAATCCGGGGCCGAAGATCTCGCGGATGCTCACAGAATCTCCATCTTCGCGTTCAACGCGCCCGCTTCCTTCAAGGCTTGGAAGATGGCGATGAGATCGCGCGGTTCCACACCCAGGGCATTCAACGCCACGGCGAGCTCGTCGGCGGTGGCGGTCGCCGGGAGCGACACGACATCGCCCTTGTCGGTGTACGCCTCGACCGTGGACTCGGGAACGACAACGGTCTGCCCGCCCACGGAGTACGGCATCGGCTGCGCCACGACGTAGCCCGATTCGATGCGCACTTGCAAGTTGCCGTGCGAAACCGTGGCCGGCTGCAGACGCACGTCCCCACCGGCGACCAGCGTTCCGGTGCGCTCGTTGATCACGATCTTGGCCTGCTGCGAAGGCTCGACGCGCACTTCGTCCAGCGCGGCGAGCGCGGCGGCGTAGTTGCGCGGCTCGGGCAGCTTCTCCAGCGTGAACGAAACGCGTCCGGCGTCGATCGCCGTCGCGGCCTGCGCACCGCCCCAATAGGTGTTCAACGCCGCGGCCAAACGATTCGCCACCGTGAAGTCGGGATCATCGAGATGCAGGTGGATCTCTCCTTCGGACGGGACGGTGAACGGAATCTCCTTCAGGACGCGCCCGCCTTCGGGGACGCGGCCGGCGTTCGTTTGATTGCGAGTCACCCGCGAGCCGGAAAGTGTGAGCCAATCGAATCCGCCGACTGAAAGCGGTCCCTGTGCCGTTGCGTAGAGCTGGTTGTCGGGGCCGCGCAGCTCGGTCAGGAGCAGCGTGCCTCCGGCCAAGCTGGTGGCGTCGCCGATCGAGGAAACGGTGACGTCGAACTTCGATCCGACTCCATCCCACGGCGACATCGTCGCCGTCACCACCACGGAGCCCACGTTCTTGGCGCGAATGCGATCGTCGGGAACGGTGAGGCCCATGCGCTCCAAGACATTGCGAATCGATTGCCGCGTGTAGCTGATCGAGCGACCGTCGCCGGTGCCGTGAAGCCCAATGACCAGCCCGTATCCCAAGAGCTCCACCGGGTCGGAGCCTTCGACGGTGACCAGATCCTTCGCCCGAACCGGATTGGCTTGACTCGCGCGCGGCGCGCCGCCCAGGAGCGCGGCGGCGGCGAGCACGAGAACGATGAACGAGGCTTTCGTGGGCATGATCTTCTTCTCCGGCGCGATCCGCGCAGAACTCTTGAGATGAAACACTAGAACAGCCAGTCCAAGATTCGCGTCAGGATTCCCGGGCGCGCGGCGTTGTCGAGCGAGCCTTCGCCGGTGAAATCAATCGCTGCGTCGGCCAGATAGGTGGACAGCACGGTATTGTCCGGCTGCACGTCTTCGGGACGAAGCTTGCCGTGGAGCACGATCTTCTCTTCCTCGCCGTTCACACGCACCGTGCGCGCGCCTTCGATGACCAAGAGCCCGTTCTCGTCGATCTCGACGACGTTCGCGGTAATGCGCGCGGTCAAATTCCCTTGCCGGCGAGTCGTTCCGCCTCCGTCCGAATTGTTCGCGACGTCCAGATTCCAGAAGTCGACCCAGTCAAAGCGGCCGGCGCTCGACGCGTCCGAAGAGATGCTGGAGTTCGTGTTGGTGCTGGCCGATTTCGACGCCGACGACGACTCCACGATCAAGATCGTCACGATGTCGCCGACCCCGCGCACCTTGTAATCGGAATAGAGCGGCTTGCCGGAAGGCATGATCGTGTCGGCGGATGCGGTGCTCGCCAGGACGAGAAGAACGAGCGCGGCACAAATGCGCTTCATGAGTTGCGCTCCTTGCGCACGAAGGGCGCGGGAACGGGAATCAGCTCGGCGGTGTGCACGTCGACGAGCACGGCGCGCACCAAGGCACCCGACACCGGATTCAGAACCAGGATCGTGTCGCCGATGTTGCCCGGCCGGCGAACTTTCCCGGCGATCGCCGCGCGCGCTTTTCCGGCGGCGGACACGAGCGTGATGGCATCGCCCGCGTTCACGTCGGGAATGCGGCGCACATCGCCGGGGCGGAGCACAGCGCCTTCGGCGAGATCGCGCATCGCGCGATAGCGTGCTCCGGCGATGGGCGCGAAGAATCTCCCCGACTCCTTCTCCAGCGTCTGCGTGGTCGCGGTGTAATCGCCTTCGAGGATTTCCTCGCCGCGGGAGAGCGCGCGCCCGGCGACGAAAACGGCGCATTCGGCGGTGATCACAACGCTGGCGAGCCCGCGCGAGACTTGCCGTCCGTCGGAGAAGCAAGTGACCGGCACGACGCGCGGCCCGGGACGCCCGCAATCTTCGGGCAGCGCCACTTCCAGCGAGTATTCGCCGTCGTCGGCATAGAGCTTCGGGATGTTGCGAATGTCGAGCGATGCGCCGGCCGGGCCGTGATCGTCCCAAGCCAAGAGCACGGCGCTCTTCACCGAATCGGGCTCGACCGGCGTACGGGCGAACGCGGTCGGAGCGCCGGCGGCCAGAAGCGCAGCAAGAAGAAGTGCGCGCATGCTCAGCGCACCAACTGCGTCGCGGTCGACAACATTTCATCGGCCGTCGTGATCGCTTTCGAGTTGATCTCGTAGGCCCGCTGCGCACTGATCAGCGCGACCATCTCGTCCACCACTTCCACGTTCGACCCCTCGAGATAACCGGAGAGAATCGTTCCGAATCCTTCGACTCCGGGAGTGCCCAGGATCGCCTCGCCGGAAGCCGGGGTCGGCTCGTACTGGCTGCGCCCCAACGAGTGCAGCCCAGCGGGATTCAAGAAGCGCGCGAGCTCCACCTGCCCCAGCTCTTCCTCGTCTCCTCCGTCATGGAAGATCGCGCTGACCACCCCTTCGGGGCTGACCGACAATTGCGCGACGCCTTCGGGAATGACGATCTCCGGCTCCAGGTGATAGCCGTCGGAAGTGACCAGGTGGCCCTCCGAGGAGAGCGCGAACGAGCCGTCGCGCGTGTAGGCGATCTCATTGTCGGGACGCAGGATTTGGAAGAAGCCGTCTCCCTCGATGAGCATGTGCAGCGGATTGCCGGTTTCCTCCGTCGTGCCCTGGCGGAATTGGCGATCGATGGAGGAGACTTTCGTTCCGTGTCCGACGGCCATCTCCGCCGGTGGTCCCAAGCTCGAAGGATGTCCGGCGGGACGAAGATCTTGATAGAGCAAGTCCTGGAAGCGAGCCCGAGTCTTCTTGAAGCTCGGAGTATTCACGTTCGCCAAGTTGTTAGCGATCGTGTCCACGTTCAATTGCTGGGCTTGCATTCCGGTTGCAGCGGTCGAAAGCGCGCGCATCATCGTTCCGTCCCCCCTTCCTAAACCTTCGCGATCTCGTTCACGGCGAGCTCGACGGTGCGATCGGTCGAGTGAACCGCGGCGGCGGCAGCTTCGTACGAACGCAGCGCGGTGATCATGCGCACGAGCTCGGAGACCGGCTGCACCGACGATCCTTCGAGCTGGCCGGCGGTCACGTACGGACGCTCGATGGACGAAGCCGGCACGGCGTTGTTGCGCGCCGCGTAGAGCCCTCCGGATTCGTTCACGAGTTGATCGCCGGATGCGAACGACACGAGCTTCAATCGATCGAGCACCGTATCGTCGACCGTGACGACGCCATCCGAATCGATGAACACCGGCTTGTCGCCCACGAACAAGAGACCGTGCTCGCCGAGCATGAGATTTCCGGTGGAGTCCCGCAGCATTCCATCGGCGTCCACGGAAAGTGAAGCGACGCGCGTGTAGCGCTCGCCGCGATTCGTGGACACCGCGAAGAAGCCCGCACCTTCCAGGGAAAGATCGAGCGGGCGCTCGGTCACGATCGGTGGACCGGCGGTGAAATCGGTGCGGGTTTGCACTTCCGGCGCGGCCAGCGGCTCGCGGGCCGCGTCGGCGAGACGATGGAACAGCGTTTCCTGGCGTGCGTAACCGTCGGTGGAGACGTTGGCGAGATTGTTGGCGATCACATCGTGCTGCAGCGCACTGTTCATCATCGCCTGTCCGGCGGCGCGAAGTCCTCCCGTCATGCACCCCTCCCTTTCGCGGACTCGGTCCTCGTTCCCACCAACATCTCCGCAAGGCGTGTGCCAGCGGTGCAAATTGCGAAAACCGCGCGCGGAGGAGGCGCGGGGCGCGGGTGCATCACGAAACGGTGGGAAAGGTTTGCCGCAGACGGGAAGCGTTTACCGGGTGGTCGTCTCGGCGAGAGTGCGAATCTCTTGCGAGATCTCATGGATCACTTGATCGCGCCGCCGTCCCTCTTCGAGAGCGGCGGTCCACTCGCGGCTCGACTCGCGGATGGAAAGCAGGCGCTCCTCGAGGCGCTTGCGCTCGAGACGCTCCTGGCCGCGCTTCTGGCGAATCGCCTGGATCGCCGCGCTCAAACGCGCGCGCAGGCTTTCGCGCACCGCGCCCATCTGCCATTGGGCCTCCAAGTGCACGCTCGTCTCCTGCATCGTCTCGCGCAGCGGGTGAATGACCTCGCGGTCCACGCGCAGGATTTCGGCCGCGGATTCCGCCAAGTGGCGCCGCTTCGCGCCGACGTCGCGCATGCCCAGCGCTTCCTTCTCGGCGAACGTCAAAAGGGAGATGGCCGACTCTTCGCAGCGCCGGCGCAACTCGAGAAGCTTGCGCGCGACTTCTCCCGCTTCGCGGATCCCGGCGGAGAGCGTCTCCAAATCGACGCCGCACTCGGCGAGCGACTTCGCGGCGCTGGTCGTGTCTTCTTGCAAGGAGCCGATCAAGAGCGCGGTTTCCTTCGTGCAGCTCGAGGCGCGCTCGGAGAGATTGCGCATTTCGTCGGCGACGACCGCGAAACCCTTCCCCTCTTCTCCGGCTTGCGCGGCGATGATCGCCGCATTCAGCGCCAAGAGATTCGTCTGCTCGGTGATGTCGTTGATGACCGTGAGCACTTGGCCGATCTCACGCGAGCCGCCTTCGAGACGGCGCACGAACGCCATCGATTCGCGGAAGCGGCGGTCCATATGGCGCACGCGCTCGATCGTGCCTTCGCTCGAGGTGCGCGAACGATCGACGCCCTCGTGCACGGCATCGGTGAGCTCGCGCAGCACCTTCGCTCCTTCGATGACCGCTTCGCTCGATGCCCCCGCATCGTGGATCGCATGCTCGAGCTCATCCAAGATTTCGGTGAAGCGGGAAAGCGCGCCGGCCTGCTCGGGGCGGGCCGCGGCGAGCTCGCGCGCCTTGCGCAACACGGAGCGCACTCCGTCTTGCAGCGCTTCGCGGCGCTCGCGAAGGCGCTCTTCGTCCTGCAGCGCAGCGCCCAAATCGGCCAGCACTTCTTCGAAGGAATCTTCGAGCGGGCTTTCCAAGAGATCGAGCGGCAGCGATGCGGGACGCTCGGCGAACGAGCGCCCATCGAATCCGGAGAGAACTTGGAACTTGTCTTGAATGAGACGAACCGTTCCTTCCCAGCGTTGGATGCGCGCACGCAAAGGAATGCCCGCGGCTCCGCCGGCCACGGCCGCAGCGGCGAGCGCGGCGAGCGCGCGTAGGAAGACGGAAGGAATGACGGCGGCGCCGAGCGTCCAAGCGAGAAGCGCGGCGATGCCGGCGAGAAGCCCGCAAATCCACGGATAGGCGCGCACCGGAGCGTTCATGCCGTTCCTTTCTCATCGCGAAAGAGAGCCGCGGCATCGAGAAGCTGCCAGGGCTCGGCGCCCTCTTCCGTGCGCGGCGTGCGCACGCCTTCGGCGCGATCGATCAGCAGGCCAAGCTTCTCGGGCTTTTTCAAGAGCAACACGCGTCCTTCACGCAGCGCGATGCGCTGGTACTGCTCGGCGTTCGCGTGCAAGTCCATGACCGGAATCGTGGCGCCCCGCCACGTGACCACGCCGGCGATGCGCGAGCTGGTTCCGGGTACACGCGTGATGGCCAGCACCGGCGTCACCTCCTGCACGTCGCGCACGTCGAGCCCGAACAGCGCTTCGTCGATCCAAAACGTGACGATCGCGTTTCCGGGTACGGCGCTCATCGGGTTGCCTCCTTGGCCCGCTGGCGTCCCGACTCGAGAATCGCGGCGGCATCGAGCAGAACAAGCGTCTTGCCGTCGCCCAGCTCGGTACTGCCAACGACTCCGGGGATCTCGCTGCGAACGAAACCCAATCCTTGGGTCACGACGTCGCGCCGGGCGCCGACGCCGTCGACGAGAAGCGCGGCGCTTCTCCCCGCGCACGACAGAACGAGCGCCAAGAGCCGCTCCCCGCTTCGATCCACGGCGCCGATTCCCAAGGTCGACCCCAAGTCGATGGCCGGGAGCTCCCGCCCGTCGACCCGCACGATCTCCCCGTCCTCCCTCTTCTCGACTTGCGAAGGACGGATCTTGATCACCTGGGTCAATGCCGCGACGGGCAAGACGAAGCTCTGCCCGCCGGCGCTCACCAGAAGCCCGGGAAGAATGGCGAGCGTGGTGGGCACGCGGAGGCGGAAAATTGTTCCACCCGGGCTCGAATCGACTTCGAGACCGCCGCCCAAGTTGGAGAGAACGTCGCGCACCACGTCGAGGCCAACGCCGCGCCCAGAGACGGCGGACGTTGTCTCTCGGGTCGAGAAGCCGGGATGGAACAGGACTTCGAGCATCTCTTCGCGCGAAGGCTCCCTCTCACGGGGGAGAAGCCCGCGCTCGCGCGCTCGTGCGGTGACGCGCTCGAAATCGATGCCGCCGCCGTCGTCGGAGACTTCGATCGTCGCAACCGTTCCCTTCGAGTGCGCTTCGATGCGAATCGTGCCTGCGGGATCCTTGCCACTGGCGATGCGTAGGGCGTCGCTCTCCAGCCCGTGATCGACCGCGTTGCGCACCAAGTGCACGAGCGCCGGCAGCAGCGCGTCGACGATTTCTTTGTCCACCTCCACATCGAGTCCCGCTGCGGCGAGCCTTGCCGTCTTGCCGCAATCTTTCGCCGTGCTCCACACGACGCGCTCGAGTCGCGGTGCCAACGTCGCCATCGACACGAGCCGCACTTCGAGAATCTCTTCTTGGAGCGCGGCAATCTTTCGTCCGAGCGCGCGCAGCGATTGCGCGAGATCGGTGCGGCGCATGCGATCATGCGGTGCTACCGCGGCGTGCTCGGCCGCCGCATCCAAGCTCATCTTCGCTTGCAGGAGCTCCGCCAAGCTGGCGAGCAGCCCGTCGATGCGCTCGAGCCGCACTCGCAGCGTGTTCGTGGCGGCCGCATCGGGTGCGGGTCGCGCCATCTGCGCCGGCGTGGTCGCGGGAGGAACGATCGGCTCGGGGACGGTGGAGAACACCCGGTCCGCTTCGCAGGTCAGAATTTCTCCTCCGTGGGGGCCGACCGATTTGGCGAGCGCGAAGATGCTCCCCTTTCCCGACACCAGAAGGCGCAGGCCCGGTGCAGCTTCGCCTTCCCGTGGCGGAGGTTCGACGAGCGCGTGAATGCTTCCCCAGTTGCGCGCGGCTCGAATCACTTCATAGAAGCGCGCGCTTTCGCTGTGTGCGTTGCGCGCTTCGACGACGGAAATCGAATCGCCCGCTTCGAACGCGTTGCGCAACGCGGCGATTTCCGCGGGCGAGAGCTCCGCGATCGCGAGCGCCAAAGGATCGTTTGGCGCGGCCGGTCCCGCAGCGACGCGCGGCTGCGCCGCCAAGAACGCATCGATTCGATCCAAGAGCACTTGTGTGGTGGGGTCCGGATCGCCGGGAGGAAATACAGCGTGGGCCAAGAGCGCGTGCAGCGTTTCGTTTCCTTCGAGAAGGAGATCGACGAGCTCGCGATTCGGAAGGAGCGTGTGGGCGCGAATGCGATCCAGCACGTTTTCCAAGGCGTGCGAAACGCGCGCCATCTCCTCGAAGCCGAACATGCCCAGCACCCCCTTCAAAGAATGGGCGGTGCGAAACACGCGGTCGATGAGTTGCAAATCGGGGAAGGTCGCCGGAGCGGTCTCTCCCAAAAGGAGAAGATCGGCGCGAAATCCGGCGAGCGTTTCTTCCGCCTCGCCCAGGAATTCCCGTCGCAGACGATCGATGGTCTCGGACACGCGCACCCCCTCGAGCCTTCAATCGGCACGAGGGCGCTTCGTTTCAAAGCCTTTTCAATGTATTCGGTGGTTCGCCTGATCGGAGCGCCGGTGCCTCTCGGCTCAAGATGCGTTCCTCGGCGCGGCAGCGGCTCGCCTTGTGCTCAGCTTCCCGGTGTCTCTCGTCTCCACTGCAGGTCCTCGCGCGCATCCATTACCGGCGCGCTGCGGTACACAGTTCGACTCGAGA